>Ga0326765_100005_pt1 | contig 102060 bp, 113 predicted proteins | sample NORRB_P_FD_207670 | JGI IMG/M metagenome (GOLD analysis project Ga0326765, IMG submission 207670) | Hot spring water microbial communities from Norris Geyser Basin, Yellowstone National Park, WY, United States - NOR.RB_P | ecosystem: Environmental > Aquatic > Thermal springs > Unclassified... | reverse complement strand
ATTATTCATTAAAAAGATTACCATAAGTGAAAAAACTATTCTTTTTGATCTGTTGATGAAAAACTAGAGTATATCGAGAAATTGCTTTAATTTAATCATATAATTTTAAATTTAATAAAGCTAAATATAATTTTTTATATTATAATAATTATTTTTATATTGACGATATCAGTATAAATCTTTATAACAAGCCGTTGAGGACCACTAGCCCTGTACTGTTTCAAAAATTTGACAAAATGCTTAAAAATAGAAAATACGGTTTAATCCATGCCAAACGGACAAGATCCCCAATATCTGAAGGACATGAGGACGCTGCACGTCACGGCGTGGCTTCTGTTGCTCCTCTCCCTCGCCATGCTTTTCGGCGGCGTCTACATGCAGGCGGCGCTCCACCAGACCAAGGCCCCGTTGTTGTTGGGCCTAGTGGCCGCCCTCCCGTTGGCCATACCCCTAGAGCTGTGGAACTTCTCAGACCCAGACACGCTCTTCAGAGTGATGGCGTTGCAGGACAGGTTCTTGATAGCGTGTTTCGGCTTCGCCATAGGGCTAGGCGCGATACTCCTGTACGGCCTTAACCTCTTCACCGCGCCGAACTTCGGCCTAAAGGCCTTCTTCGTGGGCGGCGTGGTGTTAGGCGGCCTCATATTCGGCATAGGCGTGGGGCTGGCCGGCTACTTCCCGGGCACTGTATGGATAGCTCTAGGACAGGGAAGGAGGGACGCGCTGTACGCGGTAGCCGGGGGCTTGCTGGGCGCCTTCACCTGGTCCGTCATATTCGGCTGGGTCAAGCCATATCTCTGGGACGCTTTCAACTTCGGGGCCATAACTTGGCCGCAGCTGTTCGGGATACCCTTCAACGATAAGATCGCCATGTTCATAAGCGCTCTGATATTCGGAACCATCATGTTCCTAGTATTCCTATTCCTGCCGCGCTTCCCCAAGCAACCGGTCAGACAGGCCTGTGGATTCCACCTAGCCGGGAGAGGGACCACCGTGAGGAACGAGGACGTGATAAGGGAGGAGGCCGCGAAGTATCCCAGGCAGAACAAATACTTGCTGGAGTTGATAAATGAGAGCAGCATCAGGAACTCCAGATACGTCGTAGTGTTGGGCCTCGCCTTCACCGTAGAGGCCGTGGCCGTGATAATATTACACCAGATCTTCGGCGAGTCCACCACCTATTCCTGGATAGGGGCTCAGCTGTCCTATTTAGTGAACCCCTATTGGGCGGCCTCCAACCCCTACTTCCAGCTATTCGGCGGAATGCATATAGTCAACGGAGTGGCGGTGAATAAGCCGTTCAGCGAAATAGGCTGGGAGCCGATAACCGACCTCAGCACCTTCCTCGGCGGGCTGATATCGTCGATATTCATCTCCAGGAGGTTCATGGGGTTCAAGAAGCAGATACCCAGAGTCTGGGCCCACAGATTCGGCGAGTCGGAGGCCAGGAGATTCCTCGGCTCGTTCTTCGGCACGTTCTTGGTGCTGTTCGGCGCCAGGATGGCGAACGGGTGCGCGAGCGGCCACATACTCAGCGGCAATCTGCAGATGGCGGTATCCAGCTTCGTCTTCATGCTCGCCGTCATGGCAGGAAGCGCAATAACTCTGAGATACGTAATGAAGCTAAGGATAAACTCCTGGGGCTACGCCGAATAAGTAACCCCTTCCCGTCCTTTTTATATCCCCTTTTCCCTATCTATTCGATAAGGAGAGCCGCCGCCGGGATTTGAACCCGGGACCTCCGCCGGCTACCGGCTACGGGTCTCCGAGCGCGTGCCCGCGATCTGCAGCCCGCCGCTATACCGGGCTTAGCTACGGCGGCTGTGTATGTCACGCCATAAGTTTATTAATTTTGCTCCGAATTGGGCGTGTACGTCGCTGTGGCTTTCTACTCGCCCGTCCACGGCGAGGAGTACGTCGAGAGGAGGTTTAGAGGCGCCGCGCGCCATCTCCCGGAGATCTTAGGCCCATTCAAGTCAGCAGACGAGGCCCCCGAGGTTAGGGCCAAGGCCCTGCTTGCCGTCACGCTTACCGGGGGCACCGGCGTCGCCGTGGCCGAATACGCCAGACGTCTAGGCGTCAGGTCGGTGGTGACGTTGGGCTTTCCGGAGCACAACAGCGCTGCGTCTACCCTATCGGCCAGGTCCTATCTAGAGGCCGAGGGGGTTAGGGTTTGGCCTGTGCACTGCGCGCCTGGGGAGGACTGCGGCGAGGTGGTGGCCAGGGCTAGGGGGATCGCCAGGGCCGTCGCGCTCTTGACGGAGCCCAGGGTTCTGTTAATAGGTCGACGCACGGCCCAGGCGGATAGATTCTCGGCGAAGTTCGGCGGCGTCGTGGACGTCATGGACCTTGACAAATTCGCCGAGGTGGTGGAGGGCTCCGAGCCTGACCCCGAGTTTATATCCGTTTTCGGCGTCGAGGAGGCGGCCAAGATATACGCCGCGTTTAAATCCCTCGGCGGCTCCACCGAACTCTTCCGGCTGTCGTCGGCGCAGTCCGACCGGAGACTGGTCGGATCCACATGTCGGCTGTCGTCGGTTCCACACCACGTATCGGCTAACCTCGTCATCGATTCTATTGGCTAACGCGCAGAGATGCCGATTTCGAGGAAACGGTAAGAGTTGGAAGGGAAAAAAGGGGATGTCTCTTCAGGATCTTTTCGGCGAGTTCCCTCTGCCTCGGCGTGCCGTTCTTGGCCTTCTCGGCGAGGTAGAGCGCTATGGCCCTCCTGATTTCGCCGTCCCTCTCCGCCAGCCTCAAGAGATCGGCCGTGGCTATATACACGACGTAGTTGGGGCCGGACCTCACGACGTTAGGCTTAAGCCCGGCCGACTCAAGCCTCCTGGCAGCGGCGAGCGCCCTCCCTACATCGCGGGTGAAGTATTCGGCAAGGAGTGAGCCGCCCCTGCCGCCCACCAGCTCGAGATGCATCACGACGTCCGCCACGACCACGGCGCCTCTCCTCTGTCCGTCCTCAGCATGTGAGAACTGCTCCGTAGGGATTTCGCCGTTTTGCCCGAACGCCTCCCTGAAGACGTCTATGCTCCTCTTCTTCGCCTTCAGCTTGAAGGCGGCCCTGAAGCCGTCGTCGGTGGCCAGCTTCACGTCGATCCACTTGTGGGCCTTCAGAAGATCGAGCAACACGCCGTATGCGCCGGCCGACTCCCCAAGCCTCTCGAACGCCTCCTTGCCAGTGGCGACGAGGGCCTCTCTTGTGCTTTTGCTCGAACCCAACCTCCAGGGCTCCTTGGTTGCAATAACAAGCTCGTAATCGCTACTTAATACATCCCTCCGTTTAGCATCACCATCTCCCAACCACATTGTTAGCAGGGGCGCCCACTCCCCGCGCCTGAGGTAGTTAGCGACTAGATCTGTGGCCTCCGCCTTGCTCCGCCTCTGTCTCCAGCTCTTCGCTATGATAGTCACTTCCACGCTCGCCCCCTCACGCGTCAAGATAACCGAATCGACATATACATAGAGCTCTCCGTATCTCGCCGCAGTCCAGGCGAACACTTGCCAAGGCTGCGTGGTTCTCATGAAGGGCCGGCCGCCATTATTGCCCTCATCGCTCGCCCTCCAGCCCAGCTGAAGCAGTTCAAGCCTCTCGCGCGGAAGCTTCAACACATCGGGAAAATGCGCCGAGGCGCTGACGCCGTGGATTGCGATTCGCGGTGCGGCTACTTTGGCTATGTACATCCACGCCCCGTCCGGCGCGTATAGCCGACCTCCCTCCATCCTGTAGGTGCCGTCGACGACGGCCTTGTATACCGCCTCCAGCTTGGCCCTCGCCTGCCCTTCGGCTTGCCCCAGAAGCGTATCCAACTTACGGCCGAAGTCCCTCAGCTGTTCTTCCTCTTCGGCGGACGGCTTGAACCTACCGATGATCTCCTCGACGACGTAGTCGACGTAGAGCCTCCACGCCGGGAAGACCCAGTCCGCCGGCCCCCGGAGCTTGCCGTTCCTCTCCACGGCCGCCAGAACCCCGTCAAGCGACGGCGGCTTCTCGATGGGCTTAAGCGCCAGCTCAAGGCGACGCCCAAGTTCGTTTATAGAGAATCTCCTCTCCATATCTAGGCCGGAGATTGCTGTTAAATTAATTCGATGCGCCGTTGTCCGGCAGAATCGAGCCGTTAGCGCATGCGGGGCGTCCGGCTGATCGAATTCGCCGTCCGGGCCGCCTTCACGGCGCGTTGGCCGCGGCCCCTGTCCGCCCTCACTCGGCCGTGAGCCTCCCTTTCAGGAGCGTCCTCAAATCAGTCTTGACAGGGGGCTAGCCCCCTGTGGGCATTAATTTTATGTTGTTCCTGTAAGCGTCGAGGAACCCGCCGAGGGGCGGTTCAGTTTATCGATGCGGCGCGAAAGGCGCGTGGACGTCATTTGGGAAATGATGGGGGCGGTGTTCGCGGAGAAGTATACCGGCAAGCTGTACATAGACGCAGACGATTTGGGGCGGCTGAAGAGGATCGAGCCGTACAAGTATTCGTACTGTATGCCCGCGCCTGCCCGCCGCCGGAGGCCCGCCCGCCGGCGGATCGTCGTATCGAATTCCCCGTCCCCTTCCTCTCCCGACTGCGCCCGCACCGGCCGGACGCGCGGGCCCCGCCTTCATCTCCCAACCGCCTCGGCGGCCCCTCAAGTCCCGAGCCCTAAGGCGTGGATGAGGTGGAGGAGGCGCAAGTGGAACCGATGCGTCGATCCCCATAAAGACGGCAAGGCGATCGCTTGTTTCCCCTACGTATTAAAATACGGCGTCACTCCCTGTCTTGCATTGGCTTTGGCAAACGCCAAAGGGGATGTGGTCGCCTGCGAGGGCGATCTCCAGGCGCTTGCGGGGATGCTCGTGTCCAAGGGGTTGACGGGCTATAGCGGCTGGATAGCGAACGCCGTGTACGCCAAAGGCGCCGAGGCGTTCTTCGCCCACTGCACGGCGGCCCTCAACATGGCCAAGTCCTGGCGGCTGATGCCCCATTTCGAGACGGGGAGGCCCTACGGCTTAGCCGCGTCGTTGGCCGAGGGCAGATACACCGCCGTGAGTTTCGGCCCGGCGTTCGACAAATTGGCCGTGGGCGTATTCGACGCGGTCGAGTCGGGCAATTTGGTGGATTGGGCGTGTAGGACCCAGCTGAGGGCCAAGCCCCTCTTCGACGGCAGGAGGCTCTTCGAGGCGGCGCCTGCCAACCACCACGTGTTCATCCCCGGCGATAGGCGGGAGGAGGTGAGGGCGGTGGCCTATCTGCTCGGCGTGGGCCTATTGGAGTATTGAGCGGAGCGTCTCCGAGATCTTTCTGGAGACCTCGGGGTCGGGCTCCACCTCCTCCGGCCAACTCCGCCCGCCGTATTCCTCCGGGAGCTTCCTCGTAGCGTCTATGCCCAGCTTCGAGCCGTAGCCCGGCGTCGGGGAGCCCGTGTCTAGGACGTCTACGTGGGCGCCCGGGATCACCACCACGTCCCTCTGAGGGTCGACCCGCTGGGCGAGCGCGAAGACCACCTCGTTTAGGTTGTGCACATCTACGTCGTGGTCTACTACGATGAGCATCTTCGTGAGCGACATCATGTGCCCCAGCCCCCAGAGCGCCGCCATGACCTTCTTGGCGTGTCCGGGATATCGCTTCTTGATGGACACTATAGCCACGCCTTGGTAGAGCCCGTATTCGGGAAGATTGAGATCCACGACCTCGGGGATGAGGAACCTCAAAACGGGGAGGAATATCCTCTCCACGGCCTTGCCCATCCAGGCGTCCTCCAATGGCGGCTTCCCGACGACGGTGCCGTAGTATATGGGGTCCTCCCTCCTGAGGAGCGCCTTGGCCTTGAAGACGGGGTAGAGGCCTCCGGGGTCGTACACGCCGTAGTGGTCGCCGAAGGGGCCCTCCTTGCGTAGATCCCTCACGTCGACGCAGCCCTCGATTACGGCCTCGGCCCGCGCGGGTATGTAGAGCTCCGTGGCCACGCCCTTCGTAACCTCCACCCCCTCGCCCTTCACGACGCCCGCGAAGAGGTACTCGTCTAGGGGATAGGGCGTGGGCATCATGCCGCTCAACATCAACGCCGGCTCGCCGCCTACGGCTATGGCCGCGTCGATGCAGCCCTCGGAGCTGGAGAAAAGCTCGGCGGCTCTTTTATGGATCTGGGCGTGCACCAGGGCCTCGGCCTTATTCAAGATCTGTATCCTGTATATCCCTATGTTGGTCACGCCGCTGGCGCTCTTGGTTATGAACAGGCCGAACGTGATGTAGCGCCCTGCGTCTTTAGGCCACGACTTGAAGGCCGGAATCGCCGTGAGGTCGGGGTCCTCCGCGACCTCCTTGACGGGGCCGCCTCTAACCGCTCTGGGCATATATTTGCCCAACGACATGGCCTCGGCAAACGCCTTGAGCTTGTCCAATAGAGCGATAGGCGGAGGCGCCGAGAGCGGGGCCAGGAGCCTCTCGCCGATCTCCTCCAGCCTCTCGACGCCGAGAGCCAGCTTTATCCTCTCCAAGGTGAAGAGGTTGCCGGCCACCCGCCAGCCAGGATGCCCCTTGACTCTTTCGAACAACAGGGCGGGGCCTCCCCTGTAGGCGGCGTGCCTTATGGCCTCCGGTATCTCGAGCTCCGGCGAGAGCTCCGCCGTTATCCTCCTCAGCTGGCCCCGCCCCTCGAGCGCCTCGAGGAACTCCCTGAGGTCCTCCATGCCCCCTACGACTCCCCGATTAAAAACTGAGCCCAGGCCCGTCGGAACCCGAGGCGCCGCCTCCGGCGGGAGGCGGAGGCCGGGCTCCCCGCAGGAAAGCCACAAAAATTTTTCCGGTGTGGATCAGAGGGCCGGCAACAGGTAGTCGGCCAGTATCCCCGCCGCGACGAGCAACCCGACGGACAGATTGGCGTTGAACGCCATCGGTATCCTCCTGTCGTTCAGCGCCGCCGCGGCGGACCATACCTCCACGGCGGAGCCCAGCGCCGTGAGGGCCAGGCCGAGGGGGCCGCCGCCCATCGAGAGGTAGTTGGCCAGGTAGAGGGCGGCCGAAAGGGCCAGGAGAGACGTCCATACGGCCTTCGCCGCGCGCTCGCCGTAGCAAGCCGGCACGCTTCCAAGCCCCATCTTCCTGTCGAAGTCGAGATCCATCTTGGAGTAGAAGGTGTCGAAGCCGGCGACCCAGAGGGCGGAGCCCAGCACGAGCAGCCACGGCGTGTGTAGCGCGGCCGCGCGTATGTCGTAGCTATATACTGCTATAGATGCGCCGAGCGGCACCAGGGCGTATACCGCGCCTAGGTGCAGATGGGGGAGGCAGTGCAGGCGCTTCGCGTAGGGATACGTGACCGTCACGGCCAGGTAGGGGACGCTGAGGTAGAGGGGCCACGGGCCCAACATGGCGGCCGACAGCTCGAAGAGCGCGACCCCCACCGCGAAGACCGCATAGGCGCCCCTCAAGCTGACGGCGCCGGTCACCAACATCCTGCCCCTAGTCCTCGGGTTCATCGCGTCTATGCCGCGATCGGCGATATTGTTGTAGGACATGCCGGCTATCCTCAGCCCGATGAAGGCGGCCGCCACCCAGACGGCTTGCCACAAGGTCAGAGAGCCGCCGGAGGCCTCGAGCGCCGCGGCATAGGCCATGGGGAGCGCGAAGAGCGTGTGCTCTATCCTCACGAACTTGAGGTACCGCGAGAACAGAGAGCTGGCGGCCTCGGGGTCCCACCTCACGGCGTCCCCGCAGGAAAGCCACAAAAATTTTTCCGGTGGCCGTTCTCCGTGCATCTGATGCTGTCTAGGCGGTACGTCGCCGATCTGCTCTCGGGGAGGAAGAGGGCCACCGTGCGGCTCGGCAGGGTCAGGAGGGATGGCGAGGCGGTGATACACAGCGGCGGGCGCATCGTGGCGGTGGCCGAGGTGCTCGACGTCAGGTACAAGAGGTTTGCGGAGCTCGACGACTTCGACGCGGAGCTCGACGGCTACGGCAGCGCTGAGGAGCTCAAGAGGGCGTTGAGGAGGCACTACCGCCGCATCAGGGACGACGACGTGGTCTCGGTCATAGTGTTCGGCTCGGTCAGGCCGGCGGATCTGCCCGACGACTGGGCCTACGGCGGGCTGAGGCCCTACGAGCTCGCCGAGCTGGCGCTCGAGAGGCTGGAGCTGGGCGAGGAGGAGAGGAAGGTCCTGGCGGCGGTCGCGAGGTATAGGAGCGTGCGGAAGGCCGCGGCGAGGCTGTACGGCTCGGCGGAGGGGAGGAAGGCCATCAGAAAGCTTTTAAGGGCGGTCGCCCGAAGGCTGAGTGGGGATCTCCGCTCGTCCTCGCGGTAGCCCTGTTGCTCGAGGCCGCCGATGTGCCGAGGCGGTGGCGCGGCTATTTGGTCAGCAGGCTGATCCCGCCCCAGATACATCCGGTCTCCCTAATCTATAGAGCCGGCGCGCGCCTCGTCGCCAGGGGCCGCGCCGCCAGGAACGCCGCAGTCGTGGCCTCGTTTGTCGCGCTGACTGCCGCCGCGTTCTGGCTTCTCCAGGCCCGTCTGGACTCAGGGATATGGGGGACTCTGATCGAGGCGTATCTCCTCAAGCTCGCGTTCTCGGAGACCCAGATACTCTATCCCTGTGCCTCCGCATATAGATCGGACGCATGTCCCAGGGAGGTCGTCCAGCAGTTCGTGAGGCGGAATCTCTCCCGGGCTGGCTGCGGCCACGTGGCCTCGGCGTGTCTCGAGGCCGCCGCCGAGTCGCTCGCCGACTCGTTCGTCTCGCCGCTCCTCTGGTACGCCGTCTTCGGCCTCCCCGGCGCCTGGGTCCAGAGGGTCGTCAACACGCTCGACGGGCTGATCGGCTTCAAGGACTGGGGCAAATCGGGCGCGCCCGCGGCCTATCTGGACACCGCCGTCAACTGGATCCCCGCGAGGATAGCCGCCGGCTTGATACTCGCATCCGCATACCTCTCAGGCCTCAGGCCTGATCTGTCCTACCTAGGCGGCAGGTCGATGGAGAGCCCCAACGCCAGATGGCCCATCTCCGCCATGGCGGCATCGCTACGAGTGAAGCTGGAGAAGCCGGGCTCCTACGCCGTGGGCGCAGGCGGCCTGCCCGGCCCGAGGCAGGTGGCGCTGGGCCTCCGGCTCGTGTCCATATCCATGGCGCTCTACTCCTTGGCGCTTCTGTCGGCTCTATATTTATATTGACGTGTTTGGGGGGCGCCATGCCTAAAATAGGCGAGAGAGTCTATCGGTATTACTACTACGCATATATAGGCTTCGCGTTGGGAACCGCGGCGTTCTACCTATACGCCACCTTGGGCGGGTACATAACCCCCAACTTCTCCGTCGGCGGCACCTCGCTCAATCTGGCCGAGCTGGTGGCGGCCATATTCGGCGCCGCGACGATAGTGGCGCTGTACCTCAGATACGTCGAGGAGGAGAGGGCCAAGGCGGCTGTCCCCCAGCCCCAGAAGCCCGCTAGGGGGGCGCCGAAGAGGCGCCGCCGAGCTTCTTGAGGTATTTGGCCAGGCGTTTGGAGCCGGCGGGCGGCGGGTAGGGGATGCCCAGGACGCTCCTGAAGCCGTGCTCCACAACCGCCACGTCCAGCTTGGTCCCTGGAGGTATCCGCAGGGGTATGTACACCAGCAGGGGGTACGAGCCCGGCTGCCTGGCGTAGGTCCCGCCGCCGTAGTTCTGCTCGGCGACTACGCCCCTCAGGACAGTCCCCCTGGGCGCTATCCTCTCCAGCATGGGCCTGTCGAAGTTCCTTCTGACCCAGCGCTTGAACGCGTGGACCAGCCTCTTCCTCTCCCTCAGCCTCGCCTCCAGCTTCCTGGCCGCAGGCCAGAGCCTGGTGCCGGGGAATACGAGCACCTGCCTTATGTTTACGCGCCGGACCATGAGGCCCTCGTCCAGTATCCTCTGCAGGAACTGCTTGTTGAGCTCGTAGGTTTCCTTGGTCTCTCCCGGGAGGCCTAGGACGAAGTTCAGCCCAGGCAGGAGCCAAGGCATCCCGTTGGGCCCTCTGGCGGACCCCATGGAGCTTATCAGCCGCACGGCCGCAAGAGCCTCGTCGGGCATGGCCTTGAGGTTGTTCGCCTTCACGACCTTGGGATCCGCGGTCTCGACGCCCATGGCGGCCACGTTGCCGGGAGTGCCGTATTTCAGCAGAAGGCGCGTCACCTCCGCCGATTCCCGCGGCCACTTGGCCACGGTCCCGGGGTTCACGTTATCTATGTGGAGGGTTTCGAGCCCCGGCGCGGCCGACCTGACGCCGGACAGAAGGCGCTCCACCGCAGCCACGTTGGGCCTCGGCAGATCCTCCCTCCCGGTGTCCTCGGCCATATAGGCGTAGAAATCGGCCTGTCTGCCGAGCCTGAAGTGGACCACGCCCGCCTTGTGGAGCGCCTCGACCTCCCGCGCGATCGCCTCGGGCGATCTGAACTCAACGGCGCCGTACCCCACGGTGGTGCAGAAGGAACATCCGCCGGACACGTAGCGCGGACATCCGCTGTACGTCTCTATCTCGGCCACGAGGTTTATCCCGAAGTTCGGATGCTGCTGGACTATGAAGGCGCCCCTCACGGCGAATTGGTCCACCAGCCCGTAGCCCTCGTGGAGGGCCGAGGGCCTCGCCCTCTCGACGCCGTATTTCAGCGCCTCGTAGACCGCCAGGTCGACGTCCCCCGTGGCGACCAGGTCGTAATAGCGCTTGAATCTGCCCGGCGGGACGGCCGCCGTGCCTCCCTCCAGGCCGTAGCCGTAACGCGCCACGGGTCCGCCCAGAATCTTCACAGGCCCCTCGATCCGCCCTATGTCCACCAGCTCGTCGTAGGTTATGGGGGTCCCGGCCAGGTACTTGCCGGGGGTCGTTATGCCGGCCACGACCACCAGCACGTCGAAGCCCGCCAGCAGGCGCAGAGAGCCGGCCCAGTCGCCCCTGAGCCCGTCTATCGTGAAGTACCTCACCTCGCCGCCGGGATCCGCCGTCTTGGCCGCGCCGGCGATGTAGCGCGGGTAGACGTCCATATACGGCGGCACGCCGAGCCCCGCCGGCTCGTCCGTATAGCCGTCCACTATGGCGACGCGCACGGACCTCCCGCATGTTCACTATAAATAGGCGTCGCCGCATCCGCCGACGGGGCTCCCTCGGGAAGAGATAAATACGGCTCTCTCCGTCCTCTAATGGAAAGGGAAGGACTACAGGCGGTTAACGCCTGGATACAGGCGTTTAACCGTATAGGGAAATCCGAGAGCAATTTCCACAGCTTCGAGCTGCTGAGAGGCGGCGATTCGGTCACGGCGACGTTGGTCCTCCAGGGCATAGAGTCCAGCGGGACTTGTCTGATGGGTCCATACGCGCTGGCATCTATCTCGCTGGTCGGCGATAAGGTCAGCCTCAAGCTGGCCTCGGGCAACTACCAGCGCTGCGGGCAGGGCCCCGACGAGACGGCCGAGAGGAGAGAGCCGTCGCAAGACAAGGTGATAGACCTCGGCAACGACCCCGAGCTGGTCAACGCGGTCAGGTCCGTGAAGACCGAGGGTGACTTCGTCAGCCTGCTCGAAGTGGCGCTGGAGCTTGCCGCCAGCGCCTAGATACTCCTTTTTCTACGCCTACCTCTCGCGGAGAGTATGGCCAGGGCCAGCAGGATCACGACGATTAGGGTCAGCACGTCGGAGAGCTGCGGCGCGCCGGCTTGTGCGCCCGTCGTCGATGGGGGCTGGACAGCCGTGGATGGGGGCGGAGCTGACGTCGCGGTCGCCCCGGCCCATTGGCCTATGAGCCCGACCGCCGCGGCGGCGAGGCTCGGGCAACGGAGCAGGAGACCCAGCTCTCTGTTGTTGTTTATGGAGTTTCCGCTGAGGTTTATGGACCCGACGTAGACGTAGTCCCCCACGACGATCACCTTAGCTGTGAGGTCTCTCACCGTCTGCACCCCCTGGACGTCTGTGACTCTGGCCAGAGCCAGCTCCGCCTTGGACGTCAAGGCGTCGGCAAGCCCCGAGCTGGCGAAGATCTCCTCGACCGCCGCATAGGCCTTGCCCCGCTGTTGGAGCAACCAGCTCAGATAGTCGTAGGAATTCACCGGCGATATGACCACGCCGAGGTAGCCGTAGTTGGGGTAAACGCCTCTGTAGTCGTTCAGTATTATTGTTGCTATCTCCTGCGCTAGAGTTGAATTCTGGACCACCACGTCGAGCCCTATGTCGCTCGTCACGCCGGAATATGTCGGATTTATGGAACCTATGATCACGGTCCTATTGTCGACAACAAACGTCTTGGCGTGGACGTACTTGAAGTCGTAGTTATACGCCACATAGACGCCGTTGTTCTTGAGGTAGTCCACCAGCTGTCTCTCGGTCGTCGGGATCCCGCCGTAGACGTTGCCCGACAGAACCACGTAGACCTGCACGCCCTCGCGGGCAAGCGAGGCCAGCGTCTGGGCCAGCTCACGCCATGTGAGCGCGTAGGCCTCTATGTATACCGCCTTCTGGGCGTTGGAGATATACGTCAATATGGCCGTGGCGTTCTGGGGGCCCACAATGACCGCGTTGGGGCATAGGTTCAGCGCCTGTGCGGCCGCCATAGAGGCCAGGAGAAGCAGGGCTACGGCCGTCCTCATGGAATTGAAAACGCCCTAGTTTAAATCTGTCCCTAGCGCCGTTGTAAAGCCTGGACCGCCGAGAGTGTAGTAGGAGGTTTATCCAGCTGGCTGGCTTCTGCAGAAGCCCCATGGCGGCCGAGTTCCGGCCGAAGACGGGCTGTAAGTTAGCCTTCCTACGGCCTGACCCAACCCCCGCCCTTGCGGCGGTCGTCGGCGCCGCCGCTACCGCATCGTTGGCGTCAGCTGCGTCTATCCTCAGGAGACGCCGCATAAATCCCTCCTAGTCCCTTTTCTGTCCCCAACCCCCTCCTTTCGGCATCCCCGCGTCTGTCCCATCTCCTGGCGGGGCCGACCGGCGGGGGAGGAGCCGCCGGACCCTATATCCCAGCCTGTCCAGCAACCACCGGAATTCCTCTACAGGTTTGGGCGGCAACAGTTGCCAGTAGGTCTGCCCCGCGTCGCTGAGAAAGTCGACAAGTCGATGGGCTGAGGGGCCCCATGTCCCCTATCCCGTGGGGGCCTGGCAGAGAGAAGAGGAGCGGAAGGATTCCCGGCTCCCCTCAGCATAGCCTTTAAGAAGCGACAGTATTTAATTCGTGAGGAGAGACTCCAATGCCGATCCTGTGAGGAGCGCTCCTGTGCCGATCTCCGTCGTCGTCCCGACGTACAACGAGGCTGATAACATCAAGCCTCTCGTCGAGGCGATCGCCAAGGCCTTCGCCGGGACTCCCTACGAGCTCGTAATCGTCGATGACGGCAGCCCCGACGGCACGGCCGAGGTCGCCGCGGAGCTCTCCAAGGAATACCCCGTGAAGGTCGTCGTGAGGCCCCGCCGCCTCGGGCTATCTAGCGCGGTGGTGGACGGCGCTCGGGCGGCCGCAGGCGACGTGGTGGTGGTCATGGACGCCGACTTTCAGCACCCGCCGGAGCTGGCCCCCGCCTTGGCGCAGGCCGTGCTCTCCGGGGCGGATCTCGCGGTGGGCACCAGGTACGGCAGAGGCGGCAGAATAGAGGGGTGGTCGCCCGTCCGTCTGCTCATGTCTCGGGGGGCCGCCGCGTTGGCCAGACTGCTCCTGCCGGAGGCGAGGCGTCTCTCCGACCCCGAGTCGGGCTTCTTCGCCGCTAGGCGCGAGTGTCTGGCGTCGGTCAGGCCTACCGGCCTCTACAAGATACTGCTCGACGTGGCCGTCCAGTGCAGTCCCTCCAAGATAGCCGAGGTGCCCTACGTCTTCAGGCCGAGGAGGGCGGGCAGGTCGAAGCTGGGGGCCGCCCACGTGGTCGACTACCTGGCGCAGCTCATGAGGCTGACCGGCTGGAGGCCCTTCAAATTCGCCGCGGTGGGCGCCTCGGGGATAGGCGTCGCGGAGGCCGTCCTCTACGCCCTGAGGGACGTGGCCTATCCGGCCGCGGCTCCGGCGGCCATAGAGGTATCGCTTACGTCCAACTACGCGCTCAACAAAATCTGGACGTTTAGAGATAGAGAGACGCCGTGGCTGAAGGGATGGCTTAAATACCATCTGGCCAACTTCGCCGGGATAGCGGCCAACTACGCGCTCTCCAACGCCCTGGTCCTCGCCGGCACTTCGCGCTACCTGGCCTATCTGCTCGGCGTGTTGGCGGGCTTCGCCGCGAACTACCTCCTGTCGGAGCTCTACGTATTTAGACGGCGCCTCGGCGGATAGATCCGCCCCTCGAGCCGTAGGCTTCGAGACGTCTGCCCGACTTGCGCCGGACGCCGCGGGCGGCCGCCGTCGCTCCGACGGTCCGTGCTGCGCAGGTCCCCCACCGTTTATACAGCCAGGTCCTCGCCGGCTGAGGCGCGGAGATCGGCCGGAGGGCGGTCTAGGCGCACTCCAGCTTCTCCGTGAGCATACAGCTGGCCCTTCTGGGCCTTCTAAACGACTTAATGGTCTCCACGGCTATTCCCTTCTCGCTACGCCTCATAGCCAGCACGTTGTCGACGTAGTTGGCAAGGCCGTAGGACTTGGCCATAGTCCCGATGAAGGCCGTGCCGGTCTCCTTGAGGGCCGACAGCATCCTCAGGTTCATCTCGAAGGCCTTCTCGCCGTATATGCGGAACTCCACGTCGAAACCGTCGGAAACCACCAGGTGGGGCCTGGCCTCGTTCACCAGCCTGTAGAACTCGTATATGTGCGTGCCGTAGCTAGGCGGCCTTATCCTCATGGCGACGACCTCGAAATCGCCGCCGAACTCCCTGGCCATCTCTTTTATCTGCCACGGCTCCTCGGCGAAGGATCTGTATACAACTCTGTAGCCCTTCGCGGCCGCCGCTGCGGCTATCTTTACGGCCAGCCTGGTCTTGCCGGAGCCCACGGGGCCGAGCAACAACGTTGTGCCCATAAACGAGCCGCCGACCAGGTCGTCGACGGCGGTGCCCGTGGCTATCTCCACGGGCTTCCCGGGCGCCGGCTTGAGCTCGTCGAAAAACACCAAGCCGGCGGAGCTTATTATCTCGAAGTCCCTGCAGTAGCCTCCGGGCAACCCTCGGGCCTTGTCTATACACATCCTCCTCTCCGGCACCCCCTCCCTGGTCCTTTCTAGAAACAGCCGGACGACGTTATCGGCTATGTAGACGATGAAGGGCGGGGAGCCCGCCTCTACGGTCATGTAGACGTCTATGGAGGACGGCCGCAGGGCCCTGTAGAGGGCGTTCAACATCAAGGATCTCCCGTCGGCCCCCTCGACCAGAGGAGTCACCGAGTCGAGCACCAACACGTCCGGCCTATATTCGGCTACGTGTTCCAGCAGTCTATTCCAGAAGGCCTCGGGCTCGGCCATCACGGCCTCCCAGAACTCGACCCCCTCGAGCTTGTAGCCAAGCCCGGCGGCCTCGTGGAGAAATTGGTCTTTCCCCTCGTATAGAGACACCCACAACACCCTCTTGCCTCTCAGCAACGCCTCGTGGGCGACCCTCATACATAGACTCGTCTTGCCCGTGCCCGGCTCGCCGACTACGGCGGTTACGCCCCGCAGCTCGAGGCCGGCGCTCATGACCTAACCATCTTGGCCCAAGCCCTCTCGTCGCTTAACATAGCCCTCAACGTCCTCAGGTCTACCACCTCGCCCTTCCTCACGAGCCACTCTCTGAACATGTTTAAGACCATATCGGCGTTATGCTCCCCTAGGGCCTCCCGCAGGGCTCGATACAGACGCCAAGGCTCGCGTTCAGCCATCTCCTCAAACGTCTCTCCGAACAAGCGCCTGAACTTAAACGCTATTAAAAACCTCAGCGAGGCCTCCAGAGATCTATAGAACCTCAAGATATCGCCCGAATCCATAGTGTTGGCCCCATCACTCCATCAATTTAAATATTGTCTTGCTAAACAAATTAGCATATTTTAAAATATTATATTAATTCATATTAATTTACAATGATTTTTATTGTTTTAATTATTAAATATTTATAATATTTGTTGATATGTGTATAAACATCTCAGAAAGCCTATCCGTATCCCGGCAGAAGGTCCTTCTCCGAATTTGCGCCACGGTAGGGCCGGCGAAGGTTAAAATCCCCGTATCTGCCGAGTCGTAATGATATACGACCTCCACGAGGACGTGGCGTATCACTACTTCTCCGGACGGCGGCCGGATTTCGACGTAGACGACGGAAGTCGGCAGTCCGACCTGCCTAAGCTCAAGAGGGCTGGCGTGGACCTCGTTTTCGCCTCCATATTTCCAGTGGCCACAACCTACGGATCTACGGGGCCCGGCGGCGCCGCGCCGGCGGGGGCGAAGAGCCTGGCGCTGGAGATGTTCAAGATGATGTATAGACTGTCGGAAAGGCACGGCATCGCCATCGTGGAGAGGGCGGCTGATCTAGACAGAGGCGGGCTGAAGTTCCTCCTGCTGATGGAGGGGGCAGACTCCCTCGACGACCCGTCGGACCTCCTGCTGTACTTCAAGTTGGGGCTTAGGGCTCTCGGGATCACTTGGAATCTGGACAACAAGTTCGGCGCCTCGTGCCTCTCCAAGAAGGACTACGGCCTCACGGCCTACGGCGAGGAGCTGGTGGCCCTCGCCAACAGGCTGGGCGTAGTTCTGGATCTGGCCCACGCGAGCAGGAGGACCGCCCTGGACGTGATCTCGGCGAGCAGAAAGCCGGTGGTCATAAGCCACGCCAACGCCGCCTCGATCCATAGGTCCCCCCGCAATGTCGACGACGAAGTGCTGGAGGCGCTTAAGAGGAACGGAGGCGTGATAGGCATCACCGCGATACCTTCGCTTGTGGGGGAGCGCGGGACCGTGCAGGAGCTGGTGAGGCACGCGGTCTACATCAGGGAGAGCTTCGGCGCTGACATGCTGGCGGTGGGCACCGACGCGCTGGGCGTAGACCGTATGGTGGAGGGCTTGGAGTCCGTCGATAGGCTGCCGGCTTTCCTGGAGCTCCTGAGGGAGGCTGGATTCAGCGACTCGGAGGTCGAGGCGGTGGCCTACAAAAACGCTAAAAGGGTGATCGAGGCGAACCTCTCGTGATAGTCGACGTCGCCGCGTTTGCCAGCAGGAAGCGGGCGTTTGTCGAGAGGCTCGAGAGGGAGGCCCGGCAGGGCCGCGTCGACCAGGACATATACCCCCTTCTCAAGAGGATCAACGAGCTGCCCTGGATCTACACCACCAGCAGTTGCTCCGGCCGCATATTGTTGGCCTCCGTAAAGAGCCCGAGCTACAGCAAGGGGAGGGGCTTCAGGGCCGTGGCCAAGTGGCATAGGGCCGTTTCCGTCGAGGAGGTGCGCGCCGCCGCGGAGCCCCACGGCGATGTGTGGATGCTCGTCAGAGGCGGCATAATCCATGCCGCCGTGGATTCGGCCAGGCGGGCCTACGAGCTGGTCTCCATAGGCCGCGAGACCGGCCATAAGCACAGCGGGATCATAGCGGTCAACAGAGCCGGTATAGTGGTCGAGATATTGGGCGAGGAGAGGCTCGACGTGCCGCTGAAGCGCAACGGCAGACTTGTCGCCGATCTGGAGGAGGCCGTGGCCATGGCCAACAAAGTTCTGTTGCTAGCCAAGGCGCGGCTCGCCTTCCTGGCCGGCGTCATCGAGGCCAGATACCTCGGGGGGCCGCCCATAGACGAGGGGGCCGTGAGGAGGGCCCTCAGGTCTCTGTCGTCGTGTCTCTGGGGGCCATGACCGGCCTGGGCGATAGATGGCGCAAGGTCTACCCCGCCTACGACAGGCTGTCCTCGGTCTACGAGAGGATGAATGCGGCCATGACCTGGGGGCAGGTGGACCGGTGGAGGAGGCAACTCGCGTCGCTTCTGCCCCGAGACGTCGAGCGCGTGCTGGACGCTGGATGCGGCCCGGGCAACATGACGCGGCATCTGGCCTCGGCCGGCCGCTACGTGGTCGGCCTCGACTATTCCGCCGAGATGCTCAAGGCGCTTAAGCTCGACGTGGATAAGGTCCAGGGCGTGTTCGAGATGTTGCCCTTCAGAGACTGCGCCTTCGACGTGGCCGTGCTGGCCTACTCCCTGCATGCGGCCAGAGACTTGGAGAGGACTCTCGCCGAACTGACGCGGGCGGCCCGCGGCGTCGCGGCCGTGAGCATGGGCAAGCCCGATAACCCGCTCGTCGCCCGCCTCTTCGGGCTCTACGTGTCCCGCTTCATCCCGGCGTTGGCCCGCATATTGGCTCCAGGCCATGTGGACGAGTACAGAGCGCTCAGGGAGATCCTCGAGGCCGCGGCTCCCAACAGTGAGCTCGAGGCGCTACTTAGGAGGTGGGTCGAGCTGAGGTACTTCGGCACCAGGGGGTTCGGCGCGATCTATATGTTCTACGGCGTAAGGCCCGGGCGCGGATGCTAGCTGCGCCACACCGCTATGTAGAACGGCATGGTCCTCAGATACAGACGCTCCCTCTTGAAGCCGGCCGCCGCAAGCATGTTGTCGACGTCTGACGATCTGAACACGTGTTTAGCCCCCATGGCGGCCACCATGGCCACGAGCCCCGGCGTCGACTCGATGACCTGCTGCCCCACGAGAAGGCGGCCGTCGGGCTTCATCAGCCGGCGCATACACTGGAGATCCTTCACTGGGTCTAACATCCAGTAGAGCGAGTGGAACAACAAAGCCGAGTCGAAGCTCCTCGCGAGCTGCGGGCCCAGCGCGTCGGCCACCTCGCACGGGCTGGTCGCCTGGAACAGGCATATGCCGCTTTGTCCCGGACAGGAGCCGACGGCCACGTTTCTGCCGAGCACCTCTCTAGCCAGCTCCACGAAGTCGGGCCTGTAGTCGTACCCTACGATTAACTCCGGCGGCGGCTGCGAGGTAGCCAGCAGAGACGCCACGTCGTGGCCCTCCTTCAATATGGGCACGAAGAGCCTTCTCGCCCCCGTGACGCCGACCAGCCTATAGAAGGTTATCCTCATAATGTCGTACCAGCCCTGCGACAACATGGCCGTGAGCAGTACGCCTACGGTGTTCTCGTCCACCTGATCGGTGGCTATCTTCACGGCGCCTATCTTGTCGAACGACTCGTGGAGACCTACGAACTCCGCCGCATAGCTGTTGACGGGAGGCCTCGGCTCCTTAACCCTCTTCACTATCCTCCCTTCTCTATCTATATATCCATTCTCCAGCAGAGATAAATATAATGCTCTCACGAAAATGTTGCCGCTTTTATGCAGTCCCTCTCTATATATTTCGTACCACCATTTGAGGGCGTACCAGACGCTCCACCTCAACGCGTTTCTCACCTCGTCGAGCCCGCCACCCACCTTGATGAAATCGCCGTAGTATCTAGTTACGTTTAAGTCCTCAACAAAACGCGTCAGAAAGCTCATGTACAGACGACTATGCCGGCGTCCTTAAGCCGGCGCAGCAGAGCCCTAATCGACGGGCTCGCCCTCCCGCTCTGTATCGACTCGAGAACCACCTGCTGCTGCTGTAGCGGAAGCAACGAGAACCGCTCCCAATCCCTTATCTCGCAGTCGAGCAACATATCCTCCTCGGCGGCGGGCTTCTTCAAAACAACAGAAAAAGTATGTCCACGGGGACATGTTAAACTTAAGAAAAGCGCCTCGCCCGCCTCATAGGCCCTCAGAGCCTCAGGCGTGAGGGCGGGCTCCACCTCAGCCCCACAGACTGGACATTTGAATTTTTGGAGCATCGCCACATACTGGTTATTTACCCGACTTATAATTCTTGCGTCATAATAGTTCGCCGCGCCCGCATCGAGATGGCGCCGAGAGGGGCGCGGTCGATGCGCCAATCACCGCACTGCCGTTTCGGCTTAAATATTTTACCTAGAAAATCCATTTAAAGGGAGGGAGAGGCCTGTCCGTGCGCCTCTATGTGTTTCCTGGATATGACGACATAGGCGACGAGCCCGAGATAAGGCAGAAGATCTATAAGGCGCTTAAGGATGCGGAGGCCGCGATAAGGCGGCGGATGGTCGGAGAGGATGCGCTGGATTCGCTGGGCAGAGCTCTGAAGGCCGTCAACATGATCTCGGTGAAGGTCAGATCGCCCAGGGGAAGGCCGTCCGATCTCGCCCACCTCGAGGAGATAGACGGGGAAATCTTCGACAAGATAAATACCTTATTTTCCATGATACAATCGAAAAACTACGATGGACTGCTGCAAATAGTTGCCGATATAGATAAGCTCGTCGATAGACGTAATAGCCTGTTTAAATGATTGCATATGTAGATCACCCCGACGGAGGGCTTGTCCTGGACCTAGAGGGCTTGAGTAAGATCATCAAGGAGCCGCGGCTTTTCCTTTCGTCGCTCATCTTCTCCGAGGCCCCCGAGCTCCTCGAAAGCGCCGTGGACGTGTGGGCGCACGTCGGGAGCCGGGAGCTGGCTGAAGCTACATATGCGTATATACTTCAGCTACGGAGGGGCTTGATGGAGGGGCGGGATCTGTTGCTGAGAATCGCCGAGCTGTTCACGGATATGGACTACGTGGATGCCCTGGCGTTGCAACGGGCTCTGATGTTGGGCATAGGCAGGACCACGTGCGACCTAGGCGCGGCGATATTTGTGGAGAATCCGCGGCTGTCGCTGTACGGGCGGCCCTACAGAGCGCCTCCCAACGGCGTAGTGGCGTCATCAGCTAGAGCGCCGCTATACCTGGTCCTCAACAGAGGGACGAAGAAGGTGGTGGATCTGGACACCATGTGCGTCGTGCCGTATTCGCCCTCAGGCAGGCCCGAGGAACTACATCCGCTCCAGAGGCTGAGCCGGGAGGGCTTCGCCGTAGCCACCCGGGGCTCGCCCACGTGTCTGATAGAGGACGTCGCCGCGGACGGCGGCGCCGTGGCCCCTCGTGGTCTGGCCAAGCTCCTGGCCCTCAAGCCCTGTTCTTGACTCTGGGCAGTTCCCAGCCGTAGTGCAGCGAGGCGAGCCTTAGGGCCACCACGACCGCGGTGGTGCCCAGCAACGCGGGGCCTCTGCCCAGCGAGTAGTAGAGAACCATGTAGATGCCGCCTCCGACGGCCGCGGCCGTGGCGTAGATCTCGCGGCGCAAGACGGCAGGTATCTCCGCCGCCAGCACGTCCCTCACGACGCCGCCGCCGGCCGCAGTTATGGCGGCCATGGCCACCACGGCGAGCGGGTTGAGGCCAGCTCTGAGGGCCACGTCGGCGCCTATCGCGGCGAAGGCGCCGAGCCCCACGGCGTCGGGATACAGCACCACGTCCCTATGTCTGTTGACCTTGTCGTAGAGCACGAAGGTGGCTATGGAGGCCGATATGGCCGTCAGCTGATATGGCAGATAGGCTATATTGATCGGCGGCAGGCGGTCGAGCAGAACGTCCCTAATTATGCCGCCCGCCAGCGCCGTGGAGAACCCCAGCACCACGAAGCCCAGGAGGTCCATCCCCTTCTCCCCGGCCTTGAGCGCGCCCGATACGGCGAAGGCCACTATCCCGACGTAGTTGAGCGCGTCGAGGGCCAGATCCGCTATCATATATACGAGGCTATCTTCCTCGCCAGAGGCTCTACGTCCGGTATCGAGGGCCGCACGACCGAGAGGAATCTCCTCACCGCATCCTCCTCGTATATCACCACGTACCTGGCTGTTCCCCCCTCGTCGGACGTCTCCATGCCCTCTATCCCGAGCAGCTCAAGACACCTCGCGAGGCACCCCGGCGGATCCCTAAATATCACCAGAAGGTTTCTCTCGGCGTGGGGATCCGGGTCGAGGAACTCGCCGGCGCGTTCGAACAAGCCGCGCACGTATTCAACGGCCTCGCCGCGCTTGCCCCCATCGCACGGGCAGTGCCCGGGCTCGGCCTTGCGTCCGGGCGCGGCGTCGCGGGCCTCCGGCCGTCGGGCCATGGCCTATCTGAACTCCACCGTGTGGATGGGCCTATACTCGCCGCCGGCTGTATCCACTAAGCTGACCGCGCGCACCTCGAAGGCGGAGCCGCTCAGCGACGAGGCCTCCTCCACGGCCGGCGCTAGATCCTCCGCCGCCGGGTTCTTCAGCCTGACCGAGTAGACGGAGAGGTGGGGCCTAAAGTCGCCGTGTCTCTCCTCCGCCACGTCGCCGAGAAGGGCCTCCAAGGCCTTCCTCAACGCCAGGAGCTCGGAGAACGGCTCGACGGACAGCGCTATGTAGCGCGGCCTCGACCTGCTGGGAAGGAGCACCACGTCGCCGAGCCGGGCGGTGAACGGCTTGAGCTTCACCTCGACGACTCTGGGCTCCCTAACCTTCAGTATGGTGACATGCGGCTTGACGGGTATAATGCCCTCGAACGGCTTGAGCGACGCTATCGGGGGCAGTATGCCGTAGATGAAGGGCATGTCATAGATTACGCAGGGATAAAAACTCGCCGAGGCGGCGCTCCGGCGCGGGCGTCTGGAGGACGCTACGGACGGCCACGGCGTCAGGCGTAGTAGTATTCTCCCGTCTCTTTCTGCTCTCTGTCGAGGACCGAGCCCGGCTTGTTTATCCTAGGCCTGCCTGTCGCCGGCTCCCTCCTGAAGGTGACGTCGACCCACCTCAGGAACGTGTTCATGCCGGTCCTCATGTCCATGGGCCCCTCTGCGTATCCCTCCGAGCCCGGCTCCCCCAGGAACGGCATGATGGAGTTGGACATGTAGTCGAGCATGGCTATGTCGTGCTCGACGACGAGCGCTGCCGATTCGCTCTCCTCTATGATCCGCCTTACGGTCCTCGCCACGGATATCCTCTGCTCCACGTCGAGGTACGCCATCGGCTCGTCCAAGACGTAGAGGTCGGCGCGTCTCAGCAGGGCGGCCGCCACCACGACCCTCTGGAGCTCGCCGCCGGAAAGCTCGCCCATCTTCTTGTCGAGCACCGCGGATAGGCCGAGTCCGGAGGACACGTCGGGCCATATCGGTGAGTCTGCGTAGTCCTGGGCCTCCCTGGCCAGCCAAAGCCTCACGGGGACCTCGGAGTTCCTCACGGCTATGTCCCTTATATACTGGGGCTTGTAGCTTATCGAAGGCGCCGAGTATATCTCGCCCTCGGCCGGCTTCACCTCCCCCACCAAGGTCCTCACGAAGGTGGTCTTGCCCACCCCGTTGGGCCCTATGATGCCCACCACCTCCCCCCTCCCTATATAGCCCTCCTTGATCCTCAGCCTGAAGGGGCCCAGCTCCACCAGGAGGTCGGTCCACTGGGTCAAGGCCCTCTGCCGCGAGGCCCTCCTCTCCGGCGGCCTGGACTCGAACTTTATCGGCTCCTCTCTTATTCGGAGGTTCTCGTTGGCGAGGAACCCCTTGAGGTATTCGTTCACGGCCTCCCTGGCCCCCACGGGCCTCGACACTATGCCGTAGGCCCCCGGCTTCCCGTAGAGGACGACCGCTATATCGGCCAGATAGTCGAGGACGGTCAAGTCGTGCTCGACCACGACCGCGTACCTCCCCTCGACCTTCTCCCTCATGAGCGAGGCGACCCTGAGCCTCTCGACGATGTCCAGATGGGTCGCTGGCTCGTCGAATATGTAGACGTCGGCGTCCTTGGCCAGCGCAGCCGCTACGGCCAGCTTCTGCAGCTCGCCGCCCGACAGGTGGGATATATCCCTATCGGCGAGTTTCGAGAGGCCGAGCCTCTCCATCAGGGCCTGCGGTATCTTCGCCCTCTCGGCGACCTCCCTGACGGTGCCCCTGAGGTACATGGGTATGAGCTCTATGTACTGTATCTTGTGCACCGCCCTCAGCCTCCTGCCGTACAGCTCCGAGAAGAAGGTCTGGAGCTCGGTGCCTCTAAACGACCTGACGACCTCGGCGGGGTCGGCCCCTCCCTCCCTGCAGAGGTTCGGGACCAGCTCACCTGCGAGTATCCTCGCCACCGTGGTCTTGCCCAGAGCGTTCCGGCCCATCACGCCCACGATGCCGCCCTTCCTCAACATGGGGAGCCTATAGAGCTTAAAGCCGCCGGGGAAGTACCTATGGACGCAATCCGACTCGAGCTCCTCGGGCAGATTGGTTATCGTTATGGCCGAAAACGGGCATTTATGCACGCAGATGCCGCAGCCTATACATAGCTTCTCGGATATCACGGCCTTGCCGGTGCCCTCGTCTATCCAGACGACCTTGCCGCTCTTGTTCACAGGGCAGTACTTTATGCATTCATGGCCGCACTTCTTTGGATCACAGGAATCTCGATCGACTACAGCTATCCTCATGACGCTGCAGATGAACCGACCGGTTAAAAACGCTAATCCTCGGCCTCCTCCCCCTCTTGAAGATTCTCCAACAGCTGTTTCCTCAGCTCCTCTAGCTCCTCTTGGTCCACCTCGGCGCTGGACTCCGCCGCAGTCATAACGCCGCGCTTCTTGTCCTCAGAAACGGTGGTCTTGACGCTATAAGCACGCTTATCCCTCTCGGTGAGCCTCACCTCATAGCCGCACTTGGGGCATTTCAAGACGGTCTGCCCGTCCTTCCTCGCGGGGACCATCAACGTACCGTCTCTGGGGCAGAACCTCATCTCGGATGAGTTGATGCGAAGTATATAAACATAGGCGCCGCGCGGAGGGCTCGCCGCTATGGATAAGTTTATAAGCTATATATATCTATTTATTTATGAGACATCTGCTTTTAGGCAACGAGGCGATAGCCTACGGCGCCCTTTCGGCCGGCGTCGCCGTGGCCACGGGCTATCCCGGCACGCCGTCCTCCGAGATCGTGGAGACGCTTCTGGAGTACAGAGACAGATATGTCCAGTGGGCGTCCAACGAGAAGACGGCGGTGGAGATAGCCTACGGCGCGGCTCTGGCCGGCGCCAGGGCGCTCGCCGCCATGAAGCATGTGGGCCTCAACGTGGCGGCCGACCCGCTACACAGCGCCGCGTACACCGGCGTGGCGGGAGGCCTCTTGGTCGTGGCGGCCGACGACCCCAACATGTGGTCTTCGCAGAACGAGCAGGACACGAGGTGGTACGGCCTCCAGTCCTACATACCCGTGTTGGAGCCGGCGGACCCCCAGGAGGCGTTTAGGATGGCCAGGGAGGGCCTCATCCTCAGCGAGGCCGTGGAGCATCCGGTCCTGCTCCGCAGCGTCACGAGGGTGAGCCACACGAGGGCGCCGGTGGCCGTGGAGCCGCCGGCTCCGCCTAAATACGGCAAGTTTTCGCGGAACGTCGAGAGGTATGTCCTAGTGCCGCAGAACGCCAGGCGTAGGAAGGCCGATGTGTTGAGGAAGTGGGATTCGCTTGCCGATGCGTCGTCCCGGTTCCTCTCGGTCGAGGGCGACGGCGAGGTCGTAGTCGTGGCCTCCGGAGTTGGGTATCTACACGCCGTGGAGGCGCTGGAGAGGTTGCGCGTAAGGGCGACGGTGGTGAAGGCGGGGATGCCGGTCCCGCTCCCCAGGAAGCTCGCCGATGTCGGGGCCGGCGAGGTCCTGGTGGTCGAGGAGGGCGACCCCGTGGTGGAGATCCAGCTCCGCGCCATGGGCGTCAAGACGCGCGGGAAGGTGGACGGGTTCTTCCCCAGGGCGGGCGAGCTCACGCTTAGGTCTGTCGTCGAGGGCATATCTAAGGCGCTGGGGCTCGGCGTGAGGTTGCCCGATCCGCCGGCCCCGCCGATGCAGCCGCCGCCGAGGCCGCCCTATCTGTGCCCGGGATGTCCCCACATGGGGACGTTCTACGCCCTCAAGATCGCGACTGCAGGCCAGAAGGTGGTCTGGTCGGGCGATATAGGCTGCTACACGCTTGGGATCAACACAGGCCAGCAGGATCTGGCTACCCATATGGGCTCCAGCCTCGGCCTGGGCATGGGGATAGCCCTGGCGGATAGGGAGAAGCTCGTGGTTGCCACTGTGGGTGACTCCACGTTTTACCACGCCGCGTTGCCCCAGCTGATCGACCTGAAGACGAAGAAGGTGCCTCTGGTGCTCGTGGTGATGGATAACGGGTACACGGCCATGACGGGCGGGCAGCCGAGCCCCAGCAGGGCGGTCCCCGCCGAGAGGCTGGCCGAGGCCGTCGGCGTAAGGCACTACGTGATCGATCCCGCCGACCTCAAGAGCAGCGTGGAGGTCGCCAAGGCCGCGGTGGCCGACGCTAAGTCCGGCGAGCCCGTCGTCGTGGTGTCCAGAAGGCCCTGCACCCTGGAGGCTCTTAGGTACGCGAGGAGGTCCGGCTTCAAGCCGCCGAGATATTACGTCGCGGCGGATAGATGCAGGAGCTGCGGCATATGCTACAACGTGTTGAAGTGCTACGCCATAGCTAAGCTCCCCGACGGTAAGGCTTGGATAGACCCGAGCCTCTGCAACGGCTGCTCCATGTGCGCCCAGGTCTGTCCCTACGACGCCATAAAGCCCGCAGAGCCCGACAAGGTCGGCAAGTGGCTGGAGCTATGGTCACAAGCGTAGTGGTGGTGGGGGTGGGGGGCCAGGGAGTCATGACGTTGGCCAGGTGGCTGGGCAGAGCGGCGGCGGCCGCCGGCTACGACGTCAAGATAGCCGAGATACACGGCTTGAGCCAACGCGGAGGCTCGGTGGAGGTCCATGTGAGGTTTGGCGACAGGGTCTACGGGCCTGTCGTGCCGGAGGGGGATGCCGACTACGTGGCCGCCATGGAGGCCGTGGAGGCGTTGAGGGCGTTTAGATATCTGCGGGAGGACACCGTGCTGGTCGTCAACAGGCGGGTTATCCAGATACCCGGCAGATTCCTCGAACCGGAGCAGGTCTACAAGGCGTTGCAGACCCACAGATATCTGCGTCTAGTGCCCGCGTTCGATATAGCCGCCAAGATGGGGGATCCGATATACGAGAACTCGGTGCTGCTGGGCTATTTGACGAGGCTTCTGGGCATAGACGGGCGCGTCGACTTCCTCGACGAGAGGAACCGCAGGGCCTTCGACGAGGGGCGGAGGCTGGCTTCCGGCGACGTTCAGCCTAGCGCCTCGTCGACCGCCTCGTAGAGCCTCTTGTCGTCTACAACCAGCCAGCCCTCTTCGTCCTCCTGAAAGGGCCGCCCGGCCCTCTCGGCTATCAAGTTCGCCGCACGCCGCCCCTCAAGCCCGACGCCGAAAAACTTGAATATATTATCGAGGTCGCGCGCAAGATACTCAAGTGCGAGCGGATGCTCCCGCTTGACGGCGGAGCCCCAATCTATTATCCTTATGTCGCCTCCATGATACAAGATGTTGTATTCGCTGAGGTCCGCATGCACCAACTTGGCCAGGATGTAGGCCCTCTCGACGTTCCTCAAGATCTCCCAGAAGACCTCATCGGGGTCCTCGAGGCCGTCGAGACCTACGTCGCTCAGGGCAGGCGCCGGCCGGCCGTCCTCGCCGATGAACTCCATGGCCAAGATGTTCCTCTCCACGGCTATCGGCCTAGGCGCCTTGACGCCCGCCTTATAGGCAGCCGACATGTTCCCAAACTCCTTACGGCTCCACGCCTCAACTATATCTATTATGTCTTTTTTTATTTTCTTATTCTTAAACCTGGGATCCCCCAAAATATATTTATATCTAGATCTTATAAATATTGCAGTTGTTGTATAGTATATCTTTAAAGCTATGTAGGCGCCCCCTCTATCTCTGGCGAGAACCACGCGCGCCTCCTTGCCCTGCGCCAGCGGGCCCAGCACACGGTCCACCACTCCCCTATTCATGAGGGAAAGCAAGGCGCGCCAAGTGTAGGCGTTGAAGACCTCGTCTAGGGTCTCGAAATATTCGTGGTCCTTCTCCGTCCTGGGCTCCCTCTCCACATCAACGTCGTCGACAGACGGCACCTAGGATAGCGCCGTCTATAAATAAATACATCACTGCGCCTTAGGCCGCGGCCTCGCCATCTTCTTATTTTTAATATTCGGCAATTCCTATGAGCGATTACCTACGCGGAGTCGTGCAGATCCCTGTAGAGCCCAAGTTTCTGCCCAACGCGAGGAGGTGGGCAGAGGCTGTGGCCGGCAGATATAGGGCGGAGGTCAACGTCGACTCGGCGCTTTCCTACATAGTGATAAGACCGGCCGAGGGCATAACGGTGGACGAGCTCCTCAAGCTTCGCGACATGGCGGAGGCAATAGCGCTCGGCTTTGCGCCCGAGGACGCGTTGAGGCTGGAGAACGACGGATATCGCCTGGAGCGTATAGACCTCAAGGAGCACGTCGAGCGCCGACACATGCCGAGGATCAAGGCGAGGATCATCGGCGAGGGCGGCAGGGCCAAGGCGACCATAGAGTCGCTGGCCGGCGTCAAGATGGTCGTCGGGGATAGATACGTCGGCATCTTGGGAGCCGCCGAGGCCGTCGCCGTGGCTAGAGACGCGATCTTGATGCTGATAGAGGGCAAGAAACACGGGACCGTCTATAAATATATCCAGAGGGCTGTCAGAGATTTCGCCTAGCTACCGCTCGATTTGTTGGGCCGGCAACTCCTTGAGCTCGGCTACCTCCTCGCCCTTGGGGAAGGCGAGGACCTTTATCTTGGCTATCTCCACCTTCCTCATAGGGTATATCTTCTTCGCCGCCGCGAAGAGCTCGGCGGCCAGCGTGCCCTCGAGCGTCTCCTTAAGAAGGGAGCCTATATCCAGCGTCTGCGCCTTCTGGGCCAGCAAGGCGGCGAAGGCCTTCCTTATCGCAGACTTCCTGCTGGTTGACACAGGCGCCGACGTTATCCCCATCACGGTAAGGCGGAGCCTCCAGCCGTCCTTCGTCGTGACGTCGACATAGGCCACCGACTTGGAGGTGCCGCGCCTAACTAGAGACCTTATGTAGTCCCTAGACAGCTCGAGGCCCTTGAAGCGCGTGTAGGCGTTATCCCCGTCGACCTTGTTTATCTGGAGCCTTATCTTTATCGGGAGGTGGGATATGTCTTTGGTTATCTCAAAGTAAGAGATCTCGAGCGTCCTGCCGAGGAGCTTCTGCGGCTCCGACGCGGGCACCTCGGCGACGGCCGCCCCGTTCAGATAGACAGGGGCATATGCCGTATACCACCTCTTCGACATCCATACGTCCTTCTTGGAGATGGCCACCTTCTCCTGTTGCGCCACAGCCTGTTGCCTCTCAGCCACGTCCCTCGCGTATCTAGGGGTATAAATACGTTAGCGATCCGCCAGCACGCTCCACAGCGCCTCCACGACCTTCAGGCAACGCAGTAGGTCGTCCGCAGTATTCTTGGTGGTCAATATGTTGCGGCCGCGGATGACCACTGCGTATCTGCTGTCGCGGCAGATGTGCCTCACCTCGGTGCCTTCAGGCATGTCGATGTCGTCGGGCCTCAACACGGAGGCCGCGGCGCAGGGAAGGTCCGTGGAGATCTCGACGGTCACCTGAGCTTGCTCGCTACCTCCGGCCATCGGTCCCTCGGCACGAACGCCAGGACGCTCGAGTCGTAGGCCACATGTTGGATGTCGCCGAGCCCCTCCATCACGGCCTTGAGCCTCTGGCCCTCCTTCAACGGCGCTATGAACGACGCCACGAAGCCGCGCCCCACGTCGGCTCGGATCACCAAGACGTCCCTAAGTCTCGAGAAATAGGGCAGATAATTTATCAATTTATAAATATAAAATACATTATTTATATTAATTATATTATTTCGATGTGATTTTATAATGTCATCTATTATTTTGGCTAGGTTATCCACATAGGAGGCCACGCCCTGGCTGTCCGGAGTGAATCCCGCAAGCAGGGCCTCCAGCTCGACGGCCCTAGTAGCTGGCTCCATGCCCGCAGGCACGTACCGCAGGCCCTTATCCGCAATCGCCGGATAGAAACCCGCCTCGTAGACCAGGCCCAGCGCCTCGTCGAGTATGTCCAGCACCCTCCTCTGGTCTAGAGATCTCAGGGGCCTATCCTCCTTGACGCCGCGGCCTAGAACGCCGGGAAGCAGAGGAAGCGTGGAGAGGGATAGCGCCTCGCCTAGAGGCCTGTCGGGAAACGGCAGGGAGAGGCCGCGGCGTACTTCAAGCTCGCCGAGTATATCCGCCGGATCCTCGCATCTAACCGTGCAGTTGTCGACAAGCCAGCTGAAAATACCTAGATATAGCTCCAATATATCTTCTTTATTTAACGACACAATAGATTTAGCTAATCTGTATATTATATAACTTATAGGCAACGGGGAGGCTAGTTTCATCGAGGCGCCCTCGATGCCTATCTCGTTTTCATATATATAGAGGCCGTTGCACCTAAATCCAAGGCATATGCCCGACTCCGGCGGCCAGTCCGCCAGCCTCAACTGCGCCGTGTCAGCGAACTTGTCGACTAGGAAATAGCCCGCTATCAACGCGTCTACAGTCCTCCTTATGTATATAGTGAGAATATCTTGGTCGAGATATTCAAGAATCTTATTTATATTATTGAGGAAGAACTGCTCTAGCTCCACATCACGTGGCTAGATGCGACAGCCTCTCAGGAGAATATTCGAAATCGGCAGGGAGCCGCCCGGCCCTCTTGTAGTACTTCACCAGCCTGTGTATTTTCGACTCGACCAGCTGGAGCCCCCTCCTGGAGCCCATATCCTTGGGATGCTCCTCCAGATGCCTCCGTATCCTCAAGGCCTTCTTGATGAGGTTAAGCAAATCCTCAGGTATCTCTATCCTCACGCCGTGCTCCTCCAGTATCTTGACCACCTTTTTGCCTGTTACGACCTTGACGAGAGGTATGCCGTATTGATCCCTCAAGATGACGCCTATCTGAGACGGCGGAAACCCCCTCCTGTGGAGCTCCAGCACCAGCTGCTCGACTTCCTCAGGCGTATATTGGATCCAGCTGGGGGCGGTGGGGTGCGGAGGCCTTGTCGAGGACGATCTACCCCTCTTATGCCTGCTACGGTGAGGCACGGCGTTAGTGTTATAGGCGATATATAAGTTTTACCGGAGGACCGCGACGCGCGTGGCGGCAACCGTCGGCATCAATCTTATTACCGTCGGGACGTCGTAGCCCGTGGGCGAGCCAGCTCCGTGGCCTTGGGACGCCCCATTGGTAGATTTATATGGGGATATTGTCCTGACCTATATGTACTACGACGTTCCGTTCGTGCCGACGCCTGAGGTCGTCGTCAGGCGCATGCTGCAACTGGCCAGGGTGAGGCCCGGCGAGGTCTTGTACGATCTGGGCAGCGGCGACGGCAGGATAGTGATCATGGCCGCCAAGGAGTTCGGGGCGTATGCCTACGGCGTGGAGATACGGAAGGATCTCTACGAACAGAGCTCCGCCAAGATCAGGGATTTGGGCCTGGAGGGGCGGGCCAAGATATTGAACACCAATTTCTTCGACGCCGATATCTCGGACGCCGACGTCGTCACCATGTATCTGCTGACCTCGGTCAACGAGCGGCTGAAGCCGAAGCTGGAGAAGGAGCTGAGGCCGGGGACTAGGGTGGTCAGCCACGACTTCGAGGTGTCTGGATGGCGGCCTATGGTGATCGAGGAGGTGTATGAGGAGTGGCGGTCCCACAAGATCTATCTGTACAAGATCCCGGGGAAGGAGATACCGGTGCCCTCCGGCAAGACTACCTCAATCGAGGATCCGCTCACCCGGCAGATCATGGCTCTGGTGGACGGCAACAACTCCGTGGAGGATATAGCGGCGAAGCTCAACACGACGCCGCGGGAGGTTAGAAACGCGTTGAGGAAGCTTCTAGACGCCGGCCTTGTCGAGGAGATAAGGATAGTTAGATGAGGGAGATTATAGAGGCCTATAGGAGAATCGGCGGATTTCAGGCCCTGCACGTGGCTGAGGCCGCCGACGTCTTGAAGGAGGCGGTCGAGAGGGCCGATCTACGCTTCTTCTCCTTCACCGCCAACCTCGTGGCGACAGGCCTCAGGGAGGCGATCGCCGAGGCGATCCGGAGGCGGCTCTTCAATGTCGTTGTGACCACGGCGGGGGCCCTCGACCACGATATAGCGAAGGCCGAGGGCGCCAGGTATCTGCCGGCGTCTTTCGACCTGGACGATGCGGATCTGGCCGACAAGGGCTACCACAGGCTGGGCAACTTGGTCATCAGCAGGGATGAGTACGGCCCCTACGTCGAGCGTTTCGTATTTAGAGCGTTGGATTCGCTCGACGCCGAGAGAATAGCCACGTACGAGCTCGCCGGGCACTTCGGAAGATTGATGCCCGAGGGCTCGATCCTCGGGGCCGCGGCCAGGGCCGGGGTCGATGTGTTCGTGCCGGGCATAGCCGACGGGGCTGTCGGCACGGCCATACTCACGTACAACGACGTACAGAGGGTGAAGAGAGGCGGCAGACGCGTAGTGATCGACGTGCTGAAAGACGAGGAGAGGTTGAGGGAGCTCGTGGCGTCCGCCAGGAGCCTCGCCGCGCTTATAGTGGGAGGCGGCATATCGAAGCACCACGTGATCTGGTGGGCCCAATTCAAGGGCGGATTGGACTACGTAGTGTATATAACTACGGCGACTGAGTACGACGGCTCTTTAAGCGGCGCGAGGCCCAGGGAGGCTATCACCTGGGGCAAGGTTAAACGAAACGCCAAGGCCGTCCACATCATGGCGGACGCCACACTGGTCCTCCCGATACTCCTGGGCTACCTCTGACCTCCTCCCCGTCCCAAAAAGGCCTCCTTAGGGCGGCCCGCCGGTGCCTCCGCCCGGCCCTCACCGGCCCCTCGGGCCGGTTCATGGAGCCGCGCGGCCGGCGCTACGGGCCATGTGGACCAGTCGGAACTGGAGATGTCGAGCCGCCGTTAAGCTCCATCTCCGAGCCGAGGGGTAAGACCGCTTGCAATACCTATATAGCCTCTTTCCCTCTCGCCTATGCTCCAGATAGCCGCGGTTGTTGCCGCGTTCGCGGCCGGCGTGGCGCTAGGGCCCGCGTGGCTGCGCTACCAGAGCGCCAGAGGCTTGGTCTCAGTCGACGTATATAAGGGGAGGCAGGGCGTGCCCAAGGCCGGGGGGCTCGTGGCCATGGTCGCCGGCGTCGTCGGGCTGTCCATCCTGTCTCTCCTCGACCCTAGGCTGTGGTACGTGGTCGCCTTGGTGGGCGTCGTGGGGCTGGTTGGGCTGCTCGACGATATATATGACGTGAATGAGCTCATAAGGGTCGCCGTGCCTCTGCTGGCCGCTGCGGCCCTATATTTCGCCGTAAAGTTGCGCATGACCCTGCCCTTCATGGGCACGTTCTACAGCCCCGCCTGGCTCGCTGTGCTCGCCATACCCGTTATGACGAACGCCTACAACATGCTGGATCCGGTCAACGGGTTTCTCCCGCTGTCCAACGCGATAATAGGCGCATCTCTAGCCGCCGGGGCCCTCCTCAGGGGCGACGCCGAGGCCTTCTACGCCTTCTCGGTGCATGTGGCGGCCTCCCTAGCGCTGTTCGTCTTCAACCGCTATCCGGCCAGCGCCTTCAACGGCAACGTGGGCAGCTACTTCCTAGGCGCCGAGGCGGCGGCCCTGGCGGCTCTCTACAACATGGTGCCCCAGCTCGTCTTCGCCTCGATGCCGTATATAGTCAATGGCATCCTCATAATATTCTCCGCGCGCGGCATCAGGGGCAGGAGCAAGATAGACAGGCCGACCGTGTTGATCGGAGGCAAGGTGGCGCAGAACTGCGACTCCAGCATCCTAAGCCTAGTGCGCCTCTTGGTCGGAGACGGCGCCCTGGGCGAGTACGAGATCTTTAGACGGCTGGTGGTCCTGACGGCCATAACGTCGCTGGCCTCGCTGGCCATATGAGGGGCGCTCTGGCCGTCGTGCTGTTCTCATTCGCTCTCCTTGTGGCCTATCTATATATCGGAGGGCTACTTCTGGAATACCTGAGGATCAGGCCGCTGCCCTACCTAAACGTCGGCGACTTCGCGGCAGCTGTTTTAATCTTGCTGTACGGATATGCCGTCTATTTCGTCGGACGGGCCGTGGCGAAGAGGCAGTGCGAGCACGAGGGACGTGGAGATCTTGACGGCGCTGTTGACAGGCCGTGGCGAGCCTCTGTACGAGAGGGTAAAGGAGATAGAGGCTGAAGTTAGAAAGTTAGAGTTATTAGTAGATAGGGTACTGGAGGATTTGTGAAGCGGGTGATATGGGCCGTTCTCGGCGTTGGAGGCGTCGGTAAGACCACCTATATATATAGGCTGTTGGGCCTCTCGCTGAGGCCCAGGGTGACCTTGAGGCCCGGCATCTATAGATATTACTACAGCGACTACGAGATGGATGTCATCGACGTGCCCGGCCAGCTGGCGCGAGAGGTGGCGCTTAACTTCAGCAGGATGTGGTCGTTCTACGTGGACCTCCTCGCCTATATGTACGACGTGACGGACCCCTCGTCGCTGAGGGCCATAGCCGATATCCACAGCGCGTTGCTCGACGCGGGGCTGAAGCCCTTCCGAAAGGTCATACTGATAGGGAACAAGAGGGACCTAGCCGAGGAGGTGGGGACGCTTATAGAGGGCGACGAGATGGCCCAAGCCATAGGGGCCGGCAAGATATACTACATATCCGCCATTAAGGATCCGCCCAACGAGCTGATAAGGCCCATCATCGAGAACTTATAACGCAGAGGTCCTCGTCGTCGTGGATAACCTGCCCGCCCACGTCCTTCATGACGCTGTCGCAAGTCGGCGGGGCCCCTAGGCCCAGCGCCTCGTCGACAAGCGAGGCAAGCTCGCCAAGCGTACCATTTACATGGACATATATAACTTCCTCACCCAAATTTTTTAGTTGCCTAAAATTTATATTCCTGTGACATACCAGTACAGTATTGAAGGAGCCATATTTTGATTTAATAAACTCTATATCTGTGGAGGGCTCCAGCGCTATGAAGACCGCCGGCGCTAAGAACGACGACACGGGGGAGGCCATGACGGGCAGATAGGAAAGCCTCTCGCTCTCTATATCCAAAACGTCCTGGAAGTCGTCAGCTATCACGAGGTCTCTGCCGGCTTGGGCCGAGAGCTCCGACGAGAAGCCGCAGGGAAGGAATCCGGCCACCAAGGTGAGGCCTCCCCACGGGAGAATCTCGGCGGCCATGCGTATCCTGATCCCCTGGAATATGTAGGTGAATGAATGTATGAGGGCGGGGCTCGGCTTTATGGGGTTGCCCAGCAGATGGGGCACCACTACGTCGTCCACTATCTTGGCTATCGTGGGGTCTCCCCTATCTGGAGGCAGTTTGCCCGTCCTTATGTATATATCGCCCCTCTTGACGAAATACCCCAGGCGCGCCAGGATCGAGTAGAGCCTCTCCAACCTCGCATCAGGCCTTATCGCGGCGTTCATGAGCGCAAGCCTCGCGAAGTTGCTGCCAAGTATCCCCAGCTCCGCCTGATAGCTCACGCAAGGTAGGGGAACAGTTGATTATATCCATTGCGTTTAGTCTGAACAAGCAACTCCATCTATGATTATATCCACAGCCTCGGCGAAGCCGAGCCCGCTGGGCCCCTCGACCGCGAGCCGCGCGGCCCTTTTCGCCTCCTCATCGGCGTTGCCCACGGCTATACCCCATCCGAGCCTCAACATAGGGACGTCCACCTCGCTGTCGCCGACAACCGCCACTAGGCCGCACGGAAGCCCCCACGCCTTGCACAGAAACGCCAGGCCGGTGCCCTTATCGACCCCTCGAGGCCTCACGTGTATCGCATAGCCGCTGTACTCCACCCTGTAGGAGCCGCCTAGCCGCGACCTCACGGCTAACAGGGCGGCGTCCGGCTCAGCGGTCGGGTAGAACGCCAGGTCGTACTTTCTGCACCTATTCTGCTCGCTCTCTCTAGCCAGGCCGGTGGATAGGACTGCCTCGACCACCTCCTGGCGGGGGAAGGCTTGGCACAGCTCGTGGACCTTGCCCTCGAGGCTGACCATACAGCCGTTCTCCGCTATCACTGCGTTGACCCCCAGATAGCGCGCTATAGACAGGGCGTAGTCAAGGCCGTTGGCGGTCGCCAGCGCGACCCGAACTCCCAAATGCCGTATTCTTCTAAGAGCCGCAAGCGCCTCTAGAGAGAGCTCGTAGGTGTCCCTGGAGAGGGTCAACGTGCCATCTATGTCGGCCACGAGGGCTCTGCATTTCATCTACCCAGAGCCGACGCGAGGGCGGAGGGGTTGTAGCCGGTGATCACCACGTAGGAGCTGTTGGGGTATACCACCACAAACACCGGGAGGGCCGCCGATTGAGGCTGTATATTGGCCCCCTCAAGCGCCAGGCTCAAGAGGGCCGACTCGGAGGATAGATCCACGGCACACGTGCTGTTGGGCAGAACCCCATATGGGTTCGAGGCGTTGCTCAACAACCTGCTATATATCTCCCGCAGGAAGTCCACAATGGCGCTTTTGTTCCCTAGGGACGAGTAGAGGCACCTCAGCCTCTCCGCGTAGTTCAGCGGCTGGTTAGGGGCATCCAGTATGACTAGGCCGACGCCTCTGAGCAACGTATAGTTGTTAACTAGGAATTGGGCCGACTGCGTGTCGTTAAGGCCTATGAAGGCCAATACGGTCGTGTTGCCGCCGGCGGCTACCATGCCCACTTTCTTGGCCGCCGCAACCAGCGTGAGGCCCCCCATGTCCTTCACGGGCATCTCGCCCGAGAGGTTAGATATTATGGAGGTATATGTTGAGTTCACATCGCCCACGGACCTCAGCAAATACGTTACGTTGAAGGTAGAGGGACCCACCGATACAATTATACTGTATTTATATACTACATTATTGCTTAACTTATATAGATAATATGTAATATTTATTGTATAGAATAAATATGTCATCGACGTGGAGTTCTCATAGATAGCCGCCTCGCCGAATGGAGTTGGCGCCGAGCCGCTGAACGTGAGCGTCGCCGGCGGAGGCGTCTGCGACAGAGCCGACACTATTTGGATAAAGTTGGTCGGTGTTGAGAACTGTTGCGGCAAACATACGCTGTTGGATACCCTGGCGGGCACGCCGGCGATCGTCTGGGCTATTGTGAAGTTGGAACATGTGTATCCCAAAAGCTCTGGGTAATCGACCAAAGTACGGGTGGTGTTAGCCGATCTGTACAGCTCGCTGAGCCTCTGCGGCGACAGCAAGAGGTAGACCTCGCTTCCGTTATATGCAAGTACGAGCAGAACGCTCTGGCCGTACTGGACGTAGACCAGGGGGATCTCGTTGCTGCCGACATATACGTCGTAGAGATAGACGCCGTTTGGGTAGCTTATGGCCGAGATGTTGAGCGTCTTTGGGTATTGCGGCGACGATGTCCTCAACAGAAGGATCAAGGCCACGGCGATTACGACCGCCACGGCGACTACGGCCGGAACTATTCTGTTCATGGAGCCTGAAAACGGGCCCTATTATATAAAATTATTCTTTTGTCGACGGCCTTCTGTCGGCAGAGAGGCTCTCCATTATTCTGTCCTCTGCTATGAGGTCTCTGATCGACAGTACGCCAACGAGCTCGCCTTTGCTGTCCAGCACCACCAGGTGTCTGATGTGGTGTTTCCTCATGAGGTATGCGGCTCTGTATATGGTGTCGTCCTCCCCTATCCAGACGAAATTGCCCATGGTCCCCGCCTTGTCGACTGTGACTGTCAGCGGAGCCTTGCCGGCGATGGTCCTGATCACGTCCCTCTCGCTGATGACCCCTATGGGTCGCCTGGGGTCCCGCGGGTCTACTATCACCAGGAGGCCCACGTTGTTGTTTGCCATGGCCTCCGCCGCCTGTTCGACGGTGGCCGTCACCGGTATCACCACGGGAGGTCTGCGCAATACTTCCTTAACCTTCATGGCCTTTTGTTTTTCCAGAATATAAAAATTTTCTTCTATATCCTTCTATATAGATACACTTTTCATATATTTTTCAATATATATTTAAGGGATTCTATATCCGTCGAGTCAATCCTTATGGTCGGTATCTCGGCCTCGATCACGGAGTTGGAGCCTCCTATCAAAAGCGCCTTGACATCCCTAAATGCCATCTTCGCCTGTCTCAGCACCTCCGGGTTCACGAAGTCGTCTTCGCCGTCTGTGATCATAACCAGCTTGTAGCTCTTAAGGCCTGCATTCCTAGAATCCATGACGGCCGCGTGGACCGCCGACGTTATGTCTGTGCCGCCTAACGGCAGAACTCTGAGCAGGGCCTTGATGACATCCTTGACATTGGTCAACTGCGGATATACCATCTGGTCGAAAAACCTCAATACGACCTTTCTGCTGTGTCTCATCAATGCGACCGCAAGCGCCGTGGCCCACGTTATCTTCTGGGTCATGTCCATGGCGAACCCGTCGTAGACCGAGTAGAACATGGAGCCGGACTTATCCACAAGCATGTAGATCTTATCCCTAGTGTCGAGCGAGACGTCCTTGACCGAAAGCGATCTGGTGGCCAGCTTGTAGGCGAACAACGTAGGCGACGCCCTGTAGATGGCCTTGCTTAAATTAGTCACCTTACGTAGATCGGAGAAGCTCCTGATGCTTCTGATGCCTGACGGCACGCCTGCCCGTTCGAAGACAGCTCCCTCGTCGACGTAGGGATCCACCTTGGCCAAGATCTTGATCAACGACTCCAAGATCTTGGCCAGCCTGGCCCTATATGGATCTATATCTACATCAAATAGAAGATCCGCAACCTCCTTGCCCACATCGTCTCCAAGAATTTTCGAAATATATTTTCTTATCTTATCTAAATTCTTTATATTTCCTATATAGAATCTCAATAGATTATTTATTTCATGCCTTAGGGATTGATTATTCATCAACTTCTGCAGATTCTTCTCATCGCCTTCCTTCATGCCCTGAACGGTGCCGCGCTCTATGCGCGAAAGCAGGCTGTTATAGGCCCTGAGCAACTTTATGGATGCGGATCTAGATATCGAATAATTATATTTACTGAGATTACTAATTTCTTGATATAGGTCGGAAGAAATATAGGATTTGAGGAATACGTACCACAGGGCCTCGTTTTCATCCCTAGGGGCCGCGGAGAGTATGGGGACGCGGTAGTGGGCGTAGAAGGAGTCGGCGATATACTCCATGGGTATTTTGTTCAGCTTGATGGGGAGCCCAAGCCGCTGAATGTGGCGTATTATCTCCTGGACTCTGAGCCTCGTCAGCTCGTCGGAGTAGTCCACGTTGAGCAGGGCGCCCACGACTACAGCTGGCTTCTCAACATACTGAGGGCGTCCCTTATCTCCGACATCTCGGTCATGAAGAACTTATAGAGCGTGGGGTCGGCGTAGGCCTTGTCCAGCAGCTCCTCGGCCTCCCTCAGCTTCTCGCGCGCTATAGTCACCGCGTTGTTGGCTATAAGCGCCTTGATCTCGTTTATCATGTCGTAAACAGCGGACAGGTTCCCCGGCATGTGGGACGCCACGAAGGCCTCGTACTCGTTTAAATCCTCCTTATCGTGGACGAGGTACTTCAAGATCTTTATAGTAGCCGCCCTTATGCTCGACGCGTCTAGGTCGCTGGGCCTGACGCCGAGGATCGCGAGATACGACATGACGTATATGGGCACCTTCACCCTGGTGCGGTTTGATATCACCACGTGGTCCAGATAGGCCGCTATCAGCGGCGATACGTGCTTCACCAGGACTTCCCTATTCTCGTAGACCATCTTGTTCACATACTCGTTAAGGCCCTTGATGTCCTCCATGGTCATCAGATGGGACATCTGGTCGAATTCCTGCCTCAGCGCCAATCCGGATTTGAGGAGGTCTTCGGTCTCTTCAGGCGAGGCGTATTTGGTGAAGGCCCTCAGGGGGAAGCGGTCGTAGAGGGCTTGTAGCTCCTCCTCGTCGGGGACTCTGTTAGACGCGCCGAAGACCGTCCACGTCTTCACCGGCACCACGGTCCCCCCGTCGAAGATGGCCCTTTCGTTTAGTATCGTCAGGAGCGTGTTGAGTATCGCACTCGACGCGTTGAATATCTCGTCCAGCAGGGCCACGTCGGCCTCCACTATGGAGTTCGCATAGATCCTCCTCACGTTGCCCTTGAGCAGCTCCACCACGTCTATAGGCCCTATGATCTCCTCCAGCTCGGTGAACTTGGTGAGGAGGCGGTAGAACCACCGGGCCTTGAGGAGCTTGGAGAGCGACGCCACCAACATGGTCTTGGCCGTGCCTGGAGGGCCTATCATTATGTAGTTCTCGCGGCTCAATATGGCTATCAAAGCCCCCGTTATTTCGTCCGAGAACTTGAAGAAGTACCTATCCAGATACTGACGGACCTTCGCGACGTCTTGGATCAACACGTCCACCTCCACGTACCCCTCACGACATATACTTAAATCTTTACGCAACACGCCGTAGCGAAATCTAGATAGACGAAAGTCTGTAGAAAGCTATCGAGGACGCCGCAAGGAACGCCGAGATGGCCATGGAGGGGATCGCGACGTCGGGTCCGTGGCCGCTGAACATCCAGAACACAAAGGAGGCGACCGCTATTAGGGACGTCGAAGTCAGTGCCGCGGCGATGGCGAACATATATCTGCCTACATGCGTCTTCCTGATGTATATATAATTCCTCAGGCCGAAGACCGAGAAGGCGAATGCAGTCGACGCAAGAATTATGTCAATTATCCAGGGAATCATAGCCTAAATACCTGGCGGCCTCCGCAACTAAATCCCAGTTTTTCTGCAACATATCCGACAGCGTATAGACGGCGCCGTATCCCTCGCCCAGCCTCTCCACTAGGCCGTTTTTCTCCAGGACCTCTAGATGGTGGCGAGCCGTCTTGTAGTCTATGTCCAGCTCCTTCGAGAGCTGGTGGGCATTCATAGGCCTTGCCCTCAGCCTCGCCAATATCTTGAGCCGGGCCGGGCCGCCGCGCGTGCCTAGGAGTATGAGCAGTAAAACCCTCTTGAGGCTGCGCCGATCCGCCCACAGAAAAGAAAAACATTTTTCGGTTTTTATCGTTGATCACCTAGGCCCCAGGAATATCCAAGGCACGGGCTTCACGAACTGCACGTTCACGATATAGCCGTCTCCGTAGAGCCAAATGTCGGCGAACTTATACGTGCCGTTGACGATCGCCGTCGTCTGCTGGACCGGCCCCGACGGTAGCCAAGTCCAGCTGGTGGTCTCGCTGGGCAGAACCGCTATGGTTACTATCGGCGAAGGCGACCCAGCCGCATTCACGAACGTATACTTAGCGCTCACAACTCCGTTGGCGGCGAAGGCATAGGCGCCGAAGGGAGCCATGCCGCCTATGCCTGGCATCGACAAAGTGGCGTAGTAGATCAAGCTGAAGTTATAGGTCTTGTACATCGTCTGGCCGTCGCTGAGGTATGTGCCGGGCGGTATCACCGCAATTATGTTGCCGACTCTCAACGCGCCTCCTATCGTGCCGTTTATTGTGGCCTCGGCGATCTCGACGGGAACCAGGCCGCTGGCGGCGCTGGACATAGGCGGCTTGAACGTGGCGAACTGCGGCATGTAGCTATATGGACCTGCTGTGAAGACCCACGGGACGGGCTTGACGAACTGTATGTTCACGAAGGCGCCTCCGCCTACGTAATACCATTTATCCACGAAGGCATATCTCCCGCCTACCAAAGTGCCGTTGCTCAGCGCCTTGTAGCCGAGCCAAGTCCAGCTGGACCAGTTGTCGGGCATATAGGCTATGGTTATTATCGGCCTGGGCTTGCCCATGCTGTCGACGAAAGTCACCGCGGGGCTCACCATGCCGTTGACGGCAAACGCGAACGCATATACGGGCCATCCGCCATCGGGAGACGCGCCGAGACCGTATACGCTGTACAGCACTATCGAGAAGTTGTAGTTAGAGAGCGTCTTGTTGCCCACCATGGCGTAGGTACCGGGCCTTATGACCGCGATTATCGGACCGGCCCTAACCGTGGCGCCCTCCGCGGCGTTGACTGATACCGTCGAGGACGAGATCGGCGCCAGGACCGGCGTGGGCATCTGCATGGAGGGCGCCGCAGTCTGGGTGACCGTCGTTGTCAGTGTTGAAGTCTGGGTGACTGTCTGCGTTGCGGTTGGGCCCTTCGGAGCCGCGTAGTATCCGGCTACGAACCCCAGTATCGCCAGCACCACTGCGATTATCCCGAGGGTTGTTGTTCTGGACATGAGTAAAGAGCGTGTTTATCCCTAAAATAATTTTTCCAAAATTACGCCATAATCTTTCCCCAAGTTAGAGAACAGACACCCTGAGCACCAACGGCAGGCCGGAGGCCAGCTTCTCGACCATGAGCCGGGCTATGTCTATCACGTAGACTTGCCTCACGGCGTATATGGCCTTGGAGCCCACGCACGCCAGGTTGGTCGTGCCGTATTCCGGCCTGGGCAGATCTATCGGGAGGTTGCGCCACATCACCCCGTCGACCGACACCCAGAGGGGCCTTGTCGACATCTCGTGCGTGGCTAGATAGCCGCCGCACCGCACCACCGCATGCGTATAGCCTGTGGGGCCCCGGCCCATGTTGAATCTCTCCAGATCGCTCGTGTAGTAGATGCCGGTAGACGTGGAGATGTACAGCCTCTCTCTGTCGGGAAGAAGCGCGTGTAGATCCCCCCAGAAGCGGGTAGGCCTAAGCCTGCGCAGATCGCCGCCAGCCAAGAGACTGCCCTCCTCGACCGAGGCCACGTATAGGTCCTTGAACCGCGCCAAGTCGGTTATGTGGGCAGGCCCCTTGAGGAACCTCCACCCGAGCCTCTCGGCGTCTTCGGGGAACTCGGCCACCTTCGTGCCGGAAAGCGCGTCCACCAGCATCGGGCCGTCCATGGACGCCACGAGCGAGTCCCCTAGCCTCACGAGGCGCCAACAGGGCGTGGACGCGAGCCTCTTGAGCCGGCCTCCGCCCACCTCGAAGAGGCCCAACCTAGGCGAGCAGACGTAGAGATGCCCCTCGAAGGGCGTCACGTCAACTATCTCCAGGTCTGGGCAACATATCCTGTGGGCGCCGCCCGTGGGGATCAGCTCGTAGACGCCCTTCTCTGTGGCCAGAAAAATCTGCACAGACCTATGGCGACTCCAAATAAAAAAGCTATTCAAACACGTTGAGATAGGCCTCAAGCGCCTTGAAGCCGGCCCTCCCGCGCGCCATCGCAACACGGCCTCTTGGAGGAGCCGCCGCAACGGCGTAGATAGGCCGCGGGCCTTCCGCCGACCAGGACGCCTCTCGCTTCAGGGATGCCCGAACGCGCCCGGTCCGCTTCGCCAGACTTGCGGATAGCGGTAGCTGGCATGCGTTGCACTGCCCGTACGGCCATGGGCTGATAGAGGCGTCGCGCCATGTTGAACAAGCTGCGGAGAACCGTGGACGGGACTCCCGCCCAGAGGAGGGAGGTCAGATTAACACCTTCTGGCCTGCGCTCCTGACCGGCGTATAGCCGGGAGGCGGCTGCTCCTTCCTCAGGAGCTCCAGCAGACGCCTTACTGCGGGTTTGTCCAGACTGCGTCTGTTCACGGCAAAGTCGAAGCGCTCCAAGGCGACGTGTCTGTAGGCCAAGCCGTATCTCTCCGCGGCCGCCGCTATGGCCAGCCCGACGTCGGCCTCCCCCCGCGCTACGGCCTCCGCGACCTCCTCGTGGGTCCTCGCGGAGGTGCTGTACCCGTTTATGGAGTCGGCAACCGCCTTGCGGGGCCTGCCCAACTTCTCGGCGAGCTTGTCCACCAACAGCTCCAGGAGGAGCCGCGTCCCCGACCCCGGATTCCGCGCCGCAACCCTATATCTCAACAAGTCCTCCAGGCCTCCGAACTCCACATCGGGCCTATACACGAAGCCTATAGACCTCATGAAACCTCTATGGAGCGCCACGGCCTGCGACAGCCCCAGCCTCTCCACGTACGGGATGTTGTATTCGCCGGAGGCAGGATCCAGCAGATGTATGCCGGCCACATCGGCGAGACCCGTGGCGGCCATCATCAGCCCGCTGGCCGAGCCGATCCATCTGACCTCCACGCAGAACCCCTCCTCCCTCAGCCTATCCAGCAGATCCCTCACTAATATATCGGAACTGCCGGCGTACATGAAGTCGCACATGCCCTCTGTGAGCGCCTCCAGCCCGCCGAATCTGCTCGACACGAACTCGAGATAGCGGGCCAACAGGCGCCTGCCCTCCTCAGTGAGTTGCGCGCCTCCCGCGTAGCCTCTCCTAGGCTCCACGAGACGGACGCCGAGCTCCCTCTCGGACCTCGCGATATGCCCCCAGGCGCGGGAATAGGGCATCCCAAGCCTCCTCGCGGCCGCCGATATCGAGCCAGTCTCCTCTATGTACTTCAGAAGAAGCGCTGTCTCCGAATCCAGCGCCACTACGCCGTCTCTTATCAGCGATACGTCGACGCGGAACAGATCCACATGCTGTATGGCATGCAGGTTTTATTTCTTTAACACGTACAGCACGACGCCCACGACCAACACGACGAAGCCGACGAAGCCCAGGCCCAGCGAGATAAGCGCGAAGAACACCGCCCTAGACAGAGACGGGCTTATAGTCACCACGGCATATCTAAAGGAGACGGGGCGCGTGTTGTTGTTGACCAGGTAGACGCTTACGCCCGGCTGGACCGCGACCGCCATGATGGTCCCCTGCACGACAACCCGTAGCGACTCCGGCACGACCTTCAGAGGCGCGGACGAGTTGACCAACAAGATCGACGGCTCCGGAAACGAAAAGCTCACGTTATCGCCGGGACCCAACACGGCGGCCTTCGTCTTGTTCAGCTGCGCTAGCGCCTCGTTGACGGAGGAGGCCAACGAGCTCGCTTGGGACCCCAAGAGGAACAGGACGGCCGCGATGGCCACCATGGCGATACCCGCGATGGTTATAGCTATCGAGAGCCTCATGGCGCCACCAAGCCATGGATATTAATATGGAGATGCCGACAGGCCGATCGCGGTTGGCGGGCCCGGCGGGATTTTTCGGCGGCTTCGCCTGAACCCGCGACGTCCGCCGGCTGCGCCGACTACGGCTCCGGAGGGTCGGCGCCTTGCGGCCTACGGCGGCCGGCAAGCGCTCCGCCGCTCTATCCATGCTGAGCTACGGGCCCCTTTACGCATATCCCCCACGTTTTTAAGGCTTTTGCGGACTGCCCAACAAGGATACAACACCGGGGAATACGGCCCCTCCTCTATGGGCTAAATACTCATGAAAAATATGTATTTTATATACTTTGGATTCTTATTCCTTTATGGTGCCTATGCTGATAAACGTCTTTGTCTCCTTTACTCCCTCCTGGTTGTTGAGGGAGTCGAGCACCTTGTCCAGCACGGTCTCCTGCGTGATGACGGCTAGGTCGTACTCGCCGGCGAGCCTGAGCGCCTTCTCTATGGGCAACTTCTTGGAGAAGTCGTAGATCTTGTCCCTATATTTCGGCTCCACCTTGACCAGCACTATGACGTCGTTGCTCTGGCCCTTGAGGAACTTAACGGCCTTCTCGGTCACGTCGACGAACTCCCTGCCCGTCCTGACCAGCCCCAGCTCCTTCAGTCGCTTGAGGTGTATCGCGAGCGCCTGTCTTGTCATCCCCAGCTCGCGGGCTATCTCGTCCTGGTCGCCGTAGACGGTGTAGACCCTCATGGGCTGGGCGTGTTGCAACAGATGCTGTAGTATCTGGACCTGTCTGTCGGTTAGCCTTAATTCCTCTGCGGTTGCCATGTGCCTAGAGAAATGGTGAATATAAAAACTTAACTACAAAAAATAGGCGTTTTTCTGCGAGGACTCCATTATTGATAGGGGGCTTGCCCTATAGAAATTAATTGCCAAAGGAGGAGCCGCCGGACGCCGAGAGGTGCTTTGTGGTGTCTATTTAAAAACTTTACGCGTTAGTAGTACGTCCTCTACCTATTCCGAGCCTCCCCAATACGTCTCGTAGAGCTTAAGCCAAGCTCCGCTGACCAGCTTGTTCTTCCCCACCACATCGGTTATAGGTATATAGCCTATCTCGCCGTCTCTATAGGTCGTCATGACCCCGAATCTGCCCTCCTCGACGGCCTCATAGGCGGCTGTAGCGTATCTAACCGCCAGCACTCTGTCGAAGGCGGTCGGCGGAGCTCCCCTAATTATATGGCCGGGTATCGCGGCTCTCGTCTCGAGGCCCGTCCTCTTCTCCAGATATGCGGCGAGCTCGTTGCCGACTCCGCCCAGCCTCACGTGGCCGAACTCGTCCACAGGACCTCCGTACGACTTGACGCCCTCCGACACTACGACCAGCGCCCATCTCTTGGCCTCATAGGCCCTCCTTATGCGCTCTGCGACGAGATCCCAGGCGACCTCCCTCTCTGGTATCAACACGAAGTCGGCCATGGTGGCCAGGCCCGTGTGTAGCGCTATCCATCCGGCCTCTCTGCCCATGACCTCTATCACGCCCACCCTCTCGTGAGATATCAACGTCGTCTTGAAGCTCTCGGCGGCCTTGACCGCCTCGTTTACAGCCGTGTCGAAGCCTATGGTGTACTCGGTGCCCCATACGTCGTTGTCGATGGTCTTCGGTATACCTACCGCGTTCAAGATCCCGCGCCTCTGCGCCTCGCCCGCGGCCCCCAACGTGTCGTCCCCGCCTATGGCCACGACCACGTCCAGGCCCAGCTCATCCACGTTTTTCGCAAGGACCTTGGCCCTCTCCTCGTCCTTAAACGGATTGGTCCTCGACGTCCTTATGTAGGTGCCTCCGGCGAATGCGAAGTCCAATAGCTCGGACGACGACGTCTTCTTGACCTCCTTGTTCAACAAACCTTTCCAGCCGTGGAATATCGCATACACCTCGTGTTTCCTCTCAGCCAGCTTGGCGAATGTATATACAGCTATGTTGAGGCCAGGCGCGTCGCCCCCTCCAGTCAGTACGCCGATCTTCATGGGCTCGAGTTGACCGCCGGCTCGAGGATCTCGGCCACCTTCTTCCCCTCGTAGACCATTTGGCCCAACAGCTTGCCGAACTCCACGGCGTTCTTCCTCTGCCAGACGTTTCTGCCCACGGCTACGCCCAAAGCGCCGACGCCTATCACCTCCTCCACTTGTCTCAAGAACTCCTCGTCAGTCTTCGTCTTAGGCCCGCCCGACATCAACACAGGCACCTTGCCGGCGACTCTGACGGCCCAAGCAAAGGTCTTGGGGTCTCCCGTATATTTTATCTTCATGGCGTCGGCGCCTAGCTCCAACGCTATTCTGGCGGCGTATGCCACCACCTCGGGGTGGTGCTCGTTGCCATTGTACTTAGCGTCGACCTTGCCCCCTCTCGGATAGGACCACACCACCAGCGGCATGTCGAACTTCACGGCGTCGCGCTTTATCTGAGCCAAGTACTCCACCTGCTTCCACTCGTAGTCGCTCCCGGCGTATATGGTGAAGCCCACGGCGCTTGCGCCCAGGCTCACCGCCTCCTCCACCGTGCAGTTGGGGGCAGAGACAGGCGCGCCGTTGTAGAGCGAGGTCTTTCCGTTTAGCTTGAGTATCAACGGCACGCTTCCGTCGTAGTACTTCTCGGCAACGCCTCTCTGGAACACGACCCCGTCGAATCCCGCATCGCGCGCGATCTTCAATATATACTCGGGCTCGGCCGAGTCTGGGTTGTCCAGGAAATCGGTGGGGCCGTGCTCTATGCCGTGGTCGTAGGCCAGCACTATCGAGCGGCCTCTTCTGGCAAATATCGACTTGAACTTGTCCGTCAGTGTGTATGCCCGCATAGTGTACCTACCCATGTGAGTATTTAACCTTTATAGCGTTGCAATACTGTTAGCCACATTGTAATAACTAGAGTATACTCTCTGAGGCATCCGAGGGGGGACGGGGCGCATAAACGCGACGGAGGCCGGCGGAGGACGCGGCTGGGCGCGGCGGACGGGCTTGACCTAGAGCGGGGACGGCCTCTAGCTGAATCCCGTGGACCCCCAATAACGCCTGCCCAGAAGCGGCTTGTGGATTCCATAGGTGGGGCGGTATGGGTATATGGATCTGGAGGGCCTCGGCGAATAGCCGCGATTTGAGCTATATTTGCCGTTCGGTCATATGGGTATGTTTCTACTCGGCGTCAATTACTGGCCTCGGAGGCACAACATAAAGATGTGGAAGGAGTGGAATCCCGACGATATAAGGGAGGACCTAGATACGCTTAGGGGGCTCGGCGTGAGGGCGCTGCGCTTTTTTATACTGGCTGAGGACTTCTTCGATCCCCACGGCCGAGCGTCGGAGGAGTCGATGGCCAAGTTGAGACACTTCATGGATCTGCTGGCCGAGCGCGGGCTTCTGGGCTATCCGACCTTGATCGTGGGCCATATGTCCGGCCGGAACTGGGCCATACCCTGGGCGCCTGACTGGGATCTCTACGCGCCCGGGACGGTCGAGCTGGGCGTGAAGGCGGTCCTCGAGGTCGTCAAGGCGCTTAGGGACCACAGAGGTCTCGGCGGCTGGATCCTGAGCAACGAGCTCAGCCTGGTGAAGGCCGCCAGGAGCAGGGACGAGGCTCTGGGCTTCCTTAAGTCCTTCTCATCGGCCATCAAGTCCGTCGACCCGGCGCATCCCCTCTCGTCGGGAGACGTCGCGAGCTCCTATCTCCAGGAGGCGCCTAACGTGAAGGGGCTGGTGGACTGGGTAGGCCTGCACCTGTATCAATACGATACAAATCTAGTGCGACACGGATATCTCTACCCGGCGTTCATCGAGCTTTTCTCAAACGACGGAGATATGCCAGTTATCCTGGAGGAGTTCGGCTTCAGCACATATCAATTCTCCGAGGAGCAACACGCCGGCTTCGTGAACGACGTCTTGTGGTCGGCGTTGGCCCACGGCGCTATCGGCGCCTTTATCTGGTGCTTCTCAGACTTCCCCCAGGAGGGCGATCCGCCGTATGAATGGCGACTCCTCGAGCTGGGGTTCGGGCTAGTGAGGGCAGACGGCACGCCGAAGCCGGCAGCGGCCGTAGTCAGAAAATTCTCGCAGGACCTGAAGAGGCTTGAGGAAATGGGGCTGGGCGACCGCTTCAGAAGGCCGGAGGCCCAGGCGGCGGTCGTCGTCCCGTTCTACATGTATAGAGACTACGAGTTCGTGCCCCAGGGCTGGCGCAACGAGCCGGGCCTCAGGCCTGCCCTGATGGGTCTGACGCTCGGCTTCATGTCCGGCCTCCGCATATCCTCGGTCTACGAGCTGTCCAGGGAAAAGCTGAGGCGTAAGAGGCTCATCGCGCTTCCCTCGGCGCCCACGGCCCTGGCGACGACCTGGCGCCTCGCCTACGAGGCGATCGCCTCGGGCGGCTTGGTCTACGCCTCGTTCTTCAGGGCCTTCGGCGACGCCGTCGCGCTGCACGACGCCGCCACCCATCTATGGCGGGAGCTGTTCGGCGTCGAGAACGCCCTATTGCCGGGGAGCGTGGGGATACGCTACGGCGGCATCTTCAGGGTCAAGTTCGTGGCCGACTTCGGCCCCATCGAGCCAGGCGAGGAGTTGGAATTCGCCGTGGATGCGCCCGTCTACACGTATGCGGTAAAGCCCGTAGATGCGGAGGTGATTGCCGTGGACCACAGGAATAGGCCGGTGGTCGTGGCCAAGAAGGGCGCCGTATTGTCGGTGATACCGTTCGAGTTGATACTAGCCAAGGCGGAGCACGTGGATTGGTTGAGAGGGTATCACAGGATCTACGCGGCGCTGGCCCAGCTGGCAGGGCTAGATATCCCCTATTACTCAATAGACCCGAGGGTGGAGGTCTCCAGATTAGAGGGGAAGGAGGGCGATCTAGTCATAGCAGTGAACCACTCCTACGAGGCGGTGACCGCTGCGGTGGCCGCGCACGGCGTCAAGTCGGTGGAGGCCGTGGCGGGCTCGGGCTTCGTAGAGGGGACGGAGCCCATAACGCTAAGGCTCGGCCCCAAGCAGGCACTGGCCTTTCTGGCCAGACGCTAGCGCTTGCCGGGCCAGGGACAGAGGTCGCGGACCGGGCACTCCCCGCAACGCGGCGACCTGGCCCTGCAGTAGTCTCTGCCGAACTGTATGAGCTTCAGGTGGACCTCCAGATACCTCCCTGGGGGCAACCGCTCCATGAACCACCTGCTTATCTCGCCGTACTTGGCCCCGATGCCCCAGCGGTTGGCGATCCTGGCGATGTGGGTATCCACGGGGAAGGCCGGCTTGCCCAGATTGACCAGCACCACGTCGGCCGTCTTCTCGCCGACGCCCGGCAGAGACGTGAGGAACCGCCTAGCCTCCTCCACGTCCATCTGCGCCAATCTGGACAAATCGACGCCGGAGAGCGCCCTCGAGAGCTCCACCAACTTCCTGGCCCTGACCCTATGCATGCCAGCCGGCCTTATGAGCTCCGCAAGTCTATCCTCGCCGAGCGAGAGCAGAGCCTGCGGAGTTATCCTCCCCACGGCCCTCTTGAGGTTGTGGTACGCGCGGAACGCGTTCCTGTCCGAGGTGTTTTGGGTCAACATGACCGCCACGAGCAGCTCGAAGACGTCGACGCCCGCCCGCCGCAACACAGGCGCGACGAACTCGTCCTCCCTCAGCTCGACGAACTCGGCGACCCTCTCCACGATGTCTAGACCGGGCACTTGGGCAGAGCGCCAATCCGGTAATAACCTTTGCTTTGGCTTATGGCGTTTTTAACCAGGCACCCCGGCCACGCGTGGAGCTGGCTGTGGGCTTGACCGAGCAGGGCAGGGTCTACGTCAGGCGGAGCGACCTCGAGCGCGTCGCGAGGAAGATGGGCCTCACGGCCGACGAGCTGGCCGCCAGGCTGGGCGCCAAGCCCGAACAGGCCGGCAGAGGCGTTAGGTACATCATCGAGGACGGGTGGAGCCTCGTCCTAGGCAAGATATTGGAGCTAGAGGAGAGGGTGTCGCGGCTAGAGGGGCGCCGGGCTGAAGGCGTCGACTTCGACCAGGCGCTGGACGCGGCGATAAGGCATTCGGCCGGCCCGACGGGCTACGCGCCCCTAAGGGCCGTGAAGGACTACGTCGTGAGCAAGCTCGGCCTCTCCGAGGCCGAATTCGTCGAGCGGCTGGCCAAGCTGGTGGCCGAAAGGCGCGGAAAATATATATTGCTCGAGGGAGGGGACGAGAAGATCTATATAAACGGCAGAGGATACGGCTACATAAAGAAAACGGGATAGGAAGACCGACCCCCTTGGGCGTGAGGCGTCCTCGCCGCCTCCATAGGCCCCTCGCGCTGGATTGGGGCCGGTCGGGCCAGTACGGCGGGCCTTGGTCCGGCCAGCAAGATCCACGCTGAGCATCCGCCGCGGGACGGTTTTTCCTATCGAGCTCCTTCGACACGAGGCCTCCATCCTCAACCTCTTCCTCGCCTGCCTTCGATGACGAGTCGTTGCGCTTGTCCACGCCGACAAATGTGGTTGATATGGCGAGTCGTTCGGCGTTTTGTTTCGAAATGGCGCCGAGATGTCCTCATGGCCATGAGGTGGATATGCGGCGGTCCTCAGCACTATCTGGAAGTTGACGCCGGAGGGCTGGACAGGGCAGTGTGGGGGACCGGGGGAGAATCTTGTCTTATCATGGATAGGCGCCCCAGCCGAACTGAGGCCGGTCCGGCGCAGTCCGTCGCCTGGGCCGGGGAGCCCGGCCCCAAGGGGCGGAGCCCTCGGCGCTATGTAATACCTATGTGTGATGCCTACCTCCTTTAATTACGGCCGGCCAGTCACTACGTGTCGTGCGCGATACCGTCGTGGCCGGTCGCCAGGCCCCGCGCGAAGCTGGCGGGCAGGCGGTGGGCCCAGGCCCTCGACGATCTCGCCGAGCTCGCCTCCAGATATCCGCTGTCGGCGCTCATAGGCAGAGCGGGGATGGGCAAGACGCAGGTTCTGTACGCCCTCTGCGAGAGGATGGACTGCATATATATAGACGCCACGGAGTTCCCCGAGAGGAGCTTGGCCTACATGGCCGCGGTGATCGCCTGGAGGCTTGCGGCGAGGTCGTCGGCTCGATCCAAGATCGTCGACGTATACAGGCGGTACGGCTTCCAGGGGCTCCTCTCGCTCGCTCAAGGAGACCCCTCGTGGACGCTCTCGGCCGCGCTGGACCTGGCCTCCGGCAGGCTGGTCGTGGCTCTGGATGAATGGATGCCGAGCCCGGAGGACCCCCAGTTCTTCCAGGCCGCCTCGGCCCTGCATAGGATCAGAAACATGGGGCTCGATAGGGCCGGGTTCGTGGCGTCGTTCCTGCCCGAGGTCTACGAAAAACTCGCGTCGAAGATCCCGCCGCTGGGCAACATCCTGACCTCCGTATCTATCCAACTGCCGGACGTCTTGACCGAGGAAGACGTGGAGGAGATAGCCTCTGCCTACTGCCCCGAGAGGGCCAAGGCTGCCCTATCCCTGCTTAGGGCCAGGCCGGACATCACCGTGAGGGAGCTCCTCATGGCCATATCGGCGACCAAGGAGGTCGAGGTCCCCGTCGAGTGAGCCCCGATCCGCCGCGCAGCCGCCCTAGCTAACGGAATAGATATATAGCCATTGGGGCATACGGTCCAATGGCGGTCAAATCCCCTACGGTCAAGGAGATCTTGGAGCGCTACCGGACCATCTGGGCGCTTAACCACGCGCAGTCCTTGATGAGCTGGGACCGAGAGGTCTACATGCCGGAGGAAGGCATAGGCGGGAGGTCGCTGGCGGCTTCGGAGATAGCCAAGTTGACCCAGAAGCTGATGCTCGACGAGTCGTTCGTGAAGCTGATAGACAAGGCGAAGGAGGAGGATCTCACCGACGTCGAGAAGGGCATGATCCGCATGCTCGAGAGGGATCTCAAGCTCTACAGAAGGGTGCCTCCGGAGATAGTGGCCGAGTTCGCCAAGACTACCAGCGAGGCCTTCGTCGCCTGGCGCGCCGCCAAGGAGAAGGCAGAGTTCAAGAAGTTCGCGCCGTACTTGGAGCGGATAGTGGAGCTCGTCAGGGTCATAGCCGACAAGCTAGGATACGACGAGCATCCCTACGACGCCCTGCTCGATCTACACGAGGAGGGCCTCACGTCGCGGGACGTCGACTCCATATTCTCGGTGTTGGAGCCCGGGATAAGGCGCCTCTTGAACAAGCTGGAGGCCAGAGGGTGGCCTAGGTCGCACCCGCTGGAGGAGGAGCCCTACGACAGACAGGCCATGGAGGCCGCCATAAGGGACGTCTTGGGCCTGATAGGCTACCCCCAGGGGCGGTTCAGGATAGACGTGTCGCCCCACCCCTTCACGATAGGCCCGGCCTCGCCGTTCGACGTGAGGATAACCGTCCGCTATCCGCCTAAGGACTTCAGAGAGCCCCTGTTCTCCGCCATACACGAGTTCGGCCACGCGCTCTACGAGCTGCAGATCGACGAGAGCTATGCCTTCACCCCGATAGGCACCGGCGTCTCGCTCGGGGTGCACGAGTCCCAGTCGAGGTTCTGGGAGAACGTAGTCGGCAGATCGAGGGGCTTCGTGGCCCACGCGGCGCCCATACTGAGGAGTCATCTGCCGTTCCTCTCCAAATACAGCGACGAGGATCTCTACCATTACTTCAACGTGGTGCGGCCCAGCTTGATAAGGACCGAGGCGGACGAAGTGACCTACAACCTCCACATACTGCTCCGCTACAGGCTGGAGAAGCCCATGGTGGCCGGGGAGATCAAGGTGGCCGATCTGCCGGCCCTTTGGAACGAGGAGATGGAGAGACTTCTGGGCATACGGCCCAAAAACGACTCGGAGGGCGTCCTCCAGGACATACATTGGTCCCACGGAAGCATAGGCTACTTCCCCACGTACACGCTGGGCAACGTGATAGCGGCCCAGCTCCGTCACGCCTTCGGGCCTCTGGACGAGGCCGTGGCCGCCGGAAGGTTCTCGGAGATAAAGGAGTGGCTCCGCGATAGAATACACAGATGGGGCGCGGTGTATCCGCCGAAGGAGCTGGTCGCGCGGGCTACCGGCGAGGTCTACAACCCCTCATATCTTCTGAATTACCTAGAGAATAAATACAAGTAATTTTTATATTTATTCACGATAGCTATTGATGAAATAGTTATAATATAATCAATAACTAGAATAATTGACGGGTCAAGCGGCCAGACGCCCGTCCCGGCATATATGACTGGGGCGATCACATACTGCAGCGGCGACAGCAGCAGGGCTTGGGCTATCCCGCGCGGCAGGACTGTCGGCGGCAAGATCCCGCCGAGCGCAGGCACGACCAGCTGGAAGGCCAGGCCGGCTATCCAGGTATTCTCTATTCTCGACATGACGTACAGCGCCGCTAGGCCCGTCAGGATCGAGAACGCGAGCAGGGGTGGGACCGCCGCGACCAACAACAACGGCTGCTCCAGCTCGGGCAATCTGCCGAAGATGGCGGCGAACACGAGGAGGAGGACCGCGGAGTCGAGCGCCGACCATATGGAGGAGTCGACGAAGAGCCAGGCCAGCATAACTCCGGCCAGATCTCCGCGCGCGGTCAATATCTGCTCCGCCACGCCCCCCTTTAGGCTAGATCGCGCCTCCGCGGCGGCCCAGATCGGCTCAGAATATAGGGTATATGTAAAGAAGACCCAGTACATATATCTATCGACTCTGATTCTCGCTATGCCGTACCACGACATGGCCACTATGGCGGCGAGCAGCCAAAGCGCCATGGATATGGAGCCGGAGATCGCCCTCAGCCAGGAGCGCGAGTTGAGGCCGGCGAATCTCAGCCACTCCCTGGCCAGCTCGTGCCTCAACGCCCTATATAAGGCCGCGGCGCCTCGCATAGGCGTTCACCGCTCTGAACACCAAGAGGCCCGTCAAGGCGTAGAGCATGTAGACCCCGAGGGCGCCTATGCTCTCCACCTGTAGCTTGAGGGCCAGCGCGAGTCCCCTCACGACGTCGGCTAGCGCCGCTACGGGGAGTACAGAGGCGGCCAGCTCTAGGTAGGGCGGCAGTATCGATACTGGATATATGACGCCGCCCAGCAAGGTCATGACGGCGCCCACCGGCATCACGAGGACGTTCGGATCTCTGACTATCGGCGTTAAGGACGCGAGGATAATGCCGATGCCCAAGGTCGGCAGTATGCCTATAAAGGAGAGCATGAAGGCCAGCGCGGTGGCTACTCCATAGACGGGGCCCTTCATTACGCCGACTATCAACGCCGTGAACGCCAGCGAGAGGCCGCTCAACACGAGGGCCTCGGCGAGGAAGACCCCGTAGAAGGTCTCCAGAGCTCCGGCAGGCGACGCCAGTATGTAGTCGTAGAGGCCGTCTCTGATGTAGTCCCTAACCACCCAGACGGTCTCGCCCACCGCGATCTGGACCATGACGAGAAGCGAGGAACCGACGAGCTGATATAGGTATTTGTCCAGATCGACGGCGCCTGAGAACAGCCAGCCGCCGGCCAGCAACAGAGAGGAGAGCAGAGGGGGCAACAGAGCCACGAAGACCGCCGAGCCGTAGGATCTCGACAGAGACCTAAGCGCTGCATAAAAGCTCGCCTGTAGGCCTTTCAGCATAGCCCGTATCTCGTCAGAAATGCGCATAGATCCACGTCGTTCCACTTGTTCTCCTTAGCGAGCAACGAGCCCCATCCCAACGAGAGGTCCGCCCCCGAGAGCCCCTTCAGTATTTCGCCGATAGGCGGCGTGGTGTTCGATATGAGCCCCCTCTCTCTTGCCAGAGATATCGCGTAGTTGTTCAAGCCGACGCGCGCTCTGTAGGCCACGTAGCGCGCCGCGTCGCGGTCGTCGTAGAGCCTCACGATCCTCGCGTCGAAATAGAGCGGACGGCCGAGCAGGACGGACGCCTTGGCGGAGAGGGCGGACGGCAACACGCTTATGAGCTTCTGAACTCTGCCTCTATAGGGCGCGGCCTCCCTGTATATCAAGTTGATCTCGTCGCTGACTATATAGGCCAATACGGCGCCGCTGGCCTCGGCGAGCTCGAGGGCCGCCCTCCTCAGGGCCCGGTGGACGCCTATATTGCGCGGGCCCGGCAGATCGGCGAGCGCCTTGCCGAAGCCGACGCCGTCCATCCTCACCGCAAAGGGCAGCTCGGCGTAGCCCCTCGGCGATTCCCTAGAGCGGTAATCCACCTCGAGCTCGGGCGGCCTCACGGCCAGAAGCGCGCGTATCAGCCGCTCAGCTGAAGTCATGGCGGCCAAGCCCCTCCCGCCGGGAAAGCCCTCTGGAGGGGGCGCCTCACGCAGCTCCTCGCGGCTTGCGTCCCGCACGGCGGCGCGGGCCGCCTCCTCGGCGGCAGGCCCCTCCGGCGGCGAGAGCTCGACGGAGACGGACCTCCAGCGCACATACCGCCTCTACTACCCCCATTTAAAAACGCAGTCCGGGAGATCGGCCGTTATCCGGCCGGAGCTCGGCCGGGGGCTTAAAGCATCTCGATGGCCAGGGCGGTGCCGCCGCCGGTGCCGTGGCACAACGCCGCTATGCCGCGCCTGCCGCCCCTCACCTTCAAGACGGATATGAGCGTCGTTATTATTCGGGCGCCCGACGCCCCCAACGGGTGCCCGAGCGCCACGGCGCCTCCGAACGCGTTAAGCCTCTCGTAGGGGACCTGGAGAACCCTGTGGAACAGCACGTTGTTGACGGCAAACGCCTCGTTGTTCTCGAAGTAGTCAAACTGGTCGAGGCCTATGCCGACTCTCTTGACGAGCTTCTGTACTGCATATATCGGCGCCTCGACGAAACGCCACGGCTCAACCATATGCCAAGAATAGCCGAGGATCTTCGCGACGGGCTTGAGGCCGAGCTCCCTTGCCCTATCCGGCGAGGCCAAGACGAGGGCGGCCGCCCCGTCGGACAGCTGGCTGGAGTTGCCGGCCGTAAGGACCCCGTCGGGCCTGAAGGCGGGCTTGAGCTTGGCGAGCTTCTCCAGGTCCGTGTCCGGCCTGATGCCCTCGTCCCTCTCCAGCTTGACCTTCGCCCCGCCCAGCTCGCCCTCTATGGGCTCCATGTCCAGAAACCACTTGCTTTCGGTGGCTCTCCAGGCCCTCATGTGGCTCTCGTAGGCTACCTGGTCTAGCTCCTGCCTAGCGATGCCCCACTCCTTGGCCACCATCTCGGTCTCCTCGCCCATCAGCAGGCCGTTGGTTGGATCCATCAGGCCGTCGTAGACCATCAGGTCGAGCAGCCGATGCTCTCTGCCTATGAGGTGCTTGACGCCCCAGCGCGTATCGGGGGAAAAGGCCAGGGGGGCCGTCGACATGGACTCGGCGCCTCCCGCCACCACTATATCGGCGTCGCCCAACGCTATCTCCCTATATGCGTCTATCACGGCCTGCATGCCCGACGAACACACCCTGTTGACCGTGTAGGCGCTCGTCGTCACCGGAAGTCCGGCGTATAGCGCCGCTTGCCTCGCAAGGCTCTGGCCCTGTCCCCCCTGCAGGGTGGAGCCGATTATTACCTCCTCGACCAGCTTGCCGTCGAGGCCTATCCTCTCGAGCGCCTTGCGTATGGCGAAGGCGGCTAGATGGGCCGCTTTGACGTCCTTAAGCGCGCCGCCGAACTTACCTATGGGAGTCCTGGCGTAGCCCACGATCCAGACATCGCGCATATGTGCGCGTCCCCCCGCTATTTAAAACGTTGTCTTGAAGCTTCTGTTAAAACCTCAGTTAATTCTTGACGATATGAATAAATATATTTATTTATTATTATCTTTTATTAAATAGGTATCTATTTAATGAAAATAGTCCGCGGGCTAATAGTCAATACGCACCTCGATGCCTCTCGACGCCAGGTAGTCCTTGAGCTTCCTTATGTCGACTATATTGAAGTGGAATAGGCTGGCCGCCAACAAGCCATCGGCCCCGGCCAGGGCTGCCTCGTAGAAGTGAGCGTAGTCGCCGGCGCCGCCCGAAGCTATCAGGGGAACCTTGGCGGCGGAATACACAGCCGCCAGGAGGTCCAGATCGTAGCCGGACCTAGTGCCGTCCCTATCTATCGACGTCACCAGCAGCTCGCCGGCGCCTAGCTCCACGGCCCTGGCGGCCCACTTGACGGCGTCGAGGTCCGTGGGCGCGTTGCCGCCCCTGATGTAGACGGCGTAGGACCCGCCGACCTTCTTGGCGTCTATCGCCACGACCGTGGACTGCGAGCCGTACTGCCGCGCCAGCTCGGCCACCAGCTCAGGCCTTTTGACCGCCGCCGTGTTGACCGACACCTTGTCGGCCCCCGCCTTGAACAACTTGTCCGCATCCTCCAGGGACCTCACGCCGCCGCCTATGGTCACCGGGATGGAGATCGAGGTAGCCACCTCCCTCACGACCTTCAAGAACGTGGGGCGGTCCTCCACGGTGGCGGTTATATCCAGCACGACGAGCTCGTCGGCGCCCTCCTCGTCGTAGCGCATGGCCAGCTCGACGGGGTCGCCCACCTCTCTGAGGCCCTTGAAGTTAACCCCCTTGACCACAACGCCCCTCCTGCCGTCCACATCGAGACAGGGTATTATCCTCACCGCGGTCACGGAACACGTCGCGTCTATAAAAATAAAAGTATTATCCCCGATCAACGCCATGATCAGAGAGACCAAGGAGACCAGGGTCTTGGTGGAGCTCACGCGGGGAGGGGCTTTGTCCGTGTCGACGCCCGTGCCGTTCCTGGCCCATATGGTCGAGACGTTGCTCTACTACGCAGGTCTGGGGGGCCGCGTGGAGGCTAGAACGCTCAGAGAGCTGGACGAGGGGCACCACGTGATAGAGGACGTCGGCTTGGCCCTGGGCATGGCGCTGTCGGAGCTCGCCGGCGATAGGCGCTCCATAGCGCGCTACGGCTGGGCCATAGTGCCCATGGACGAGGCCGAGGCCACGGCCGCCGTCGATCTCGGCGGCAGGCCCTACTGGGCGGTCAAGGCCAGACTGCCCCAGGCGACTATAGGCGGATACCCCACGTACATGTTCCCCCACTTCGTGAGGTCTTTGGCATCGGAGCTCAAGGCGACTATACATCTGAGGGCCTTCGGCGAGGATCCCCACCACGTGATCGAGGCGTCGCATAAGGCGTTGGGGCTGGCGTTGAGGCAGGCGCTCACGCCCGCCGAGAGGCCTATGACCACCAAGTAGGTTCAGCCGGATAACCGCGCATATCACCGTTCCGACTCCCCGAGACGTCATCATCCAACGATTTAAGCACAGAGAAATTTAAGCCGATGCTGGTGATCCCCTCGATAGATCTGGAGGGCGGCAGGGCGGTGAAAAGGGTTAGAGGGCGGCGGGGCGAGTACGTGTTCGTCGGCGATCCGCTGGAGCTCGCCAGGAGGTTCTCCCGAGCCCCCCTCATCCATGTAGTGGATCTAGATGGAGCAGAGCGCGGGGCGCCGGCAAATCTAGACGTCGTGGCGGCTATCTCGGACGCCGTAGGGGGGAGATGCCAAGTGGGCGGCGGCCTGAGAGATCCCGCCTCGGTTAGCAGGGCCCTGGATCTCTGCGACTACGCGGTGTTGGGGACTCTGCCCTTCACGGAGCCGCGTCTTTTCGACGAGATGGCCAAGTCCTTCCCCGGGAGGCTCGTGGTCTCGTTGGACGTGTCGGAGGGTTGGGTGATGGGAGGCGGGTGGACCGCCAGGCTTTTGAGGCTCGAGGACGCCTTGAGGCTGCTCGAGGGGCGCGACCTAGCCGCGGCCATATATACGTCTATAGACGTCGAGGGCACGGGCGTCGGGCCGCTGGTCGCGGACGTGGAGGCCCTTAGGCGCGTCGCCAAGAGGATCTACTACGCGGGAGGCGTCTCCAGCTGCGCCCACCTGGAGCTACTCAAGAGGGCCGGCTTCGACGGCGTTATAGTGGGCTACGCGCTCTACAGGGGCGATCTGTCCTGCGTCGGCGAGGGCTTCACCTATTAACACGGCTCTATCGTGGCCGGAGGCTTCTGGGTGATCGCGTAGGCCACCATGACAACCCCGGGCACCTCCGACGTCAGCCTGGAGGATATCCTCGACAAGATCTCCTTGTCCAACTGTGGCCAGTCCGCGGTCATGGCGTCTTCGCTCTGGACTACTCTGATTATAACCACGTGGCCCACGGCCCTCGCATCGCCCTTGACGCCGACCCATTTATCGTCCCCCACTGCGGCAAAGGCTTGCCAGACCTTATCGTAGAGGCCCGCCCTCCTCAACTCCTCCTCCACTATGCGCGAGGCCCTCTTGGCTATCTCCAACTTCTCCCTAGTGAAGCGCCCCATGACCCTCACGGCCAGCCCGGGCCCCGGGAAGGGGTGTCTGTTGATCAGCTCCTCCGGGAGGCCCAGAGCCCTGCCGATAGCCCTCACCTCGTCCTTGTAGAAGTCCCTGAGGGGCTCCAAGACCTTGAGGCCGAGCCACCGGGGCAGGCCGGCCACGTTGTGGTGGCTCTTTATCCTGTCGGCGCCCTTCACCGCGCCGCTCTCGACGACGTCCGGGTAGAGCGTGCCCTGGGCGAGCCACTTGGCGCCCTCGATCCTAGACGCAACCTCGGCGAAGACCTCGGCGAAGGTCTCGCCGACTATTCTACGCCTCTCCTCGCAGTCCTCGACGCCCTCCAGCCTCGACAGGAACCTCTCGGAGGCGTCGACGTAGACCACGTCTAGGCCCAGCCCCCTAAGCGACGAGAGGACCTCCTCGGGCTCGCCCTCTCTGAACAAGCCGTGGTTTACGAATATGGGAACCGCCCGCCCTCCGACGGCCCTCGCGACGAGGACCGCCGTCACCGTGCTGTCTACGCCGCCGCTCACGGCGACCAGCACCTTCTCGCCGGGGCCCACCGCGGCGCGTATGCGGTCTATTATCCCCGGCACCTGCGAGGCGGGGTCCCAGCGCTGCGACGGCGCCAACCCCACCACCTTCTCCACGAAGTTCCTGAAGATCAGCCTCCCCTTGGCCGTGTGGGAGACCTCCGGGTGGAATTGAACTCCGTATATGGGCCTATCCGGCGACCTCATGGCCGCTATATACCCCCTCTCCGACACCGCGAGAACCTTGAAGCCGGGAGGCGGAGAGGCCACGTAGTCGCCGTGGCTCATCCAGACAACCTCCTCCCTGTCTAGGCCCTCCAGCAGGGGATCGCCCTCGAGAAGCCTCACCTTGGTGTCGCCGTACTCGCCGGGCCCCTTCTCGACCCTTCCGCCCAACATCTTCGCCAGGAGCTGATGGCCGTAGCATATGCCCAGCACGGGGACCCCGGCATCGAGGACCGCGGGAGCTATCTCGACCTCCTCCTCCAAGACGCTCCTAGGGCCTCCCGAAAGGACCACGGCGGCGACGCCGCCCCGGCGCAGCACGTCCTCCAGCTCCTCGGGCTGCGCCAGCACTGCGTATAGCCCCGCCTCTCTGAGGCGCCTAGCTATCAGATGGGCGTACTGGCCGCCGAAATTGGCGACCACAGCCTTCCCCAGCCGCTCCACGTCGGCCGTCCGAAACCCCCATATAAATTTTTACTTATAAAATAGCGGCAGGTCTCGGGAAAGGCTCAACGCATATTTAACTTATCGCTTAAAGGAAGCCGCCGGCATATCTTAAATAGCCTCGGCCCCGCGCGCACATCATGGGCCTCGTGCAACAGTTGGTGGCCGCGGTAGCCCTCGCCGTGCTGATAGGCGGACTCGCCGCGAAGTCCAGACTCCCCCGCATACCCGCGTGGTCCATAATGGCGTTCGCGTCGTTCATGGTAGTCGCCGGCGGCTTGCTGCCCGTCGGCGAGCTGGGCGCCGCCGTCGACCTAGACGTGGTTCTATTCCTCATAGGCATGTTCTCGATAGTCTCCATGGCCGAGTCGGCGGGGCTTCTCGACGCCGTGGCGTATTGGTTCCTCGCCAAGGCGGGCTCCACGAGGAGGATGCTCATGCTCCTGTCTTTGCTCTTCGGCCTCCTCGCGGCGTTTACGGTCAACGACGCCGTGGCGCTGATGGGGCCCGCCATCGCCGCGGCCGCGGCGAGAACAGCCGGCGTGGACCTCGAGCCGCTTGCGCTACTCCTGGCGTTCTCCGTCACGATAGGCTCGGTGGCGACGCCCATAGGCAACCCCCAGAACGTCTTGATAGCCGTCCAATCCGGCATCGCGACTCCTCTGTTGACCTTCTTGAAGTACCTACTGGCGCCCACCCTGGTCAACCTCCTCGCGCTCCCCGCGCTGATATCTCGCTGGTATAGGCTACCCGACAGAAGGGTCGACGCCTTCTTCGTGCCGTCCGAGTTCATCAAGAGCAGACGCGACGCCTACCTGGCCGGCGGCGCTCTGATGGCCGTGATAGCCGCCCTGCTCGCCAACGACGCGTTCGCCATGCTGGGGCTTCCCCACGTCGAGAACATAGGCTTCATACCGTTCGTCGCGGCCGCCGCCATATACATATTCTCCTCGGAGCCGAGGAGGGTGCTGGAGGGCGTAAACTGGGGCACCATCGTGTTCTTCATCACCATGTTCATAACCATGAGGGGGATATGGAACAGCGGGCTCCTCCAGCCGGCCATAGGGGCCTTGATGCCGGGGAGGGAGGGGCCGGCCCTGGGGATCCCCGCGATATCCATCGAGTCGCTTCTATTCAGCCAGGCCCTGTCCAACGTCCCCTTCACGGAGCTCTTCATCCAATACATGAAGGCGGCGGGCTACGGGCCCCAGGACGTCTGGGCGTGGCTGACCTTGGCGACCGCCGCCACCGTGGCGGGCAACATGACGCTCCTCGGCGCCGCCTCCAACATCATAATACTCGAGGTGCTTGAGAGCAGATACTCGCGGACGTTGAAGTTCAGAGAATTCGCCGAGAGGGGCATCGCGATCACCGCGATAAACATGGCGCTCTACCTGCCCTTCCTGTACCTAGCCGCGCGGCTGTAGAAGCCGGCCTAGACGGCTCCACTGGTCCACGTAGAAGACTATGTTGAGGTTCGATCCCGTGGGGCCCGTAAACACGGCGCGGTTCGTCGCCTCGAAGGGCTTGAACGTGTCGTTGTCGCCGAACAGCTCCGCCACGTCGAGGCCCATCGACTCCATATCGGAAAGCAGATCGGGGTCGGCCCAGGCCCCAGCCGCCCCCGTGTTGCCGTCCAGGCCGTCGGTGGCCATCGCCAGCGCCGCCAGCCCTCTGGGCGCCGCCAGCGCGAACGACAGGGCGAATTCGGTGGTCCTTCCGCCGCGCCCCCTCCCTCTGACCGTCACCGAGGGCTCTCCTCCCAATATCAAGGGCGTGCCGAGCTCCCTCGCCATGTAGGCCGCCAGCCTCCCCGCATCCCTCGCCTCGCCGACCAGACACGACGTGACGATCGTGCCTCCGTACTCCCTCTGTAGCTCCCTCAGAACGTCGAGATTTCTGGCCACCACGGAGGTCCTGTGGGGAAAGTCACGCGGGGTGTCGACGGTTCCCCTCCTGGACTCTATGAGCCTCCGCACGCTCCCGGGCAGCTCGGCCCAGAGCCCCCTGACCTTCAGGTAGAGGTAGGCCTCGTCAGGCGTTGTGTCGTCGGGGACGCTGGGGCCCGAGCCCACGTCGGCCGGGTTGTCGCAAGGCACGTCGCTGGCTATCAAGTTCACCACCTCGACGCCTCTAGACGCCGCGATCTGGCCGAGCCTGCCTCCCTTGACGGCCGAGAGCCTTTTCCTCACCGCGTTGAGCTCGTGTATCGTCAATCCGCCCCTCAGGAGGACGCCCCACGCCGCCAGGAAGTCGCCCTCGTCGACCAGAGGGACCTCCATGAGGCTGGAGGCACCTCCCGATATCAGAAACACCAGAGTCTCGCCGCGCCCGAGCGACTCCACGTAGTCCAGCACCGCGCGCCCCGCCTCGAAGCTCCGCCTGGTGGGAGTCGGATGGTCGGCTACGTACAGCCTGACGGACCTAGGGACCGGGCCGGCTTGAGGCGCCACCGCAACCCCGTCCACTATCTCGGCGACCGCGGAGAGGCCGCCCAACATGGGCAGGGCGCCCTTGCCCACCGCCACTGCCCTGACCCTCCCCAGCCGTCCGGCCCTCGCCGCCACGGCCCTGCTCAGATCGGCCGCCGACAGTATCGTCGATACTATCCTAGATGTGGTAGAGATACCAGACATAGCCCGCCAGGCCCAACGGCGCCGTCAAGCCGAAGTAGCCGCGCCATATGGCTGCCACCTCCAGCAGAGAGATCACTATGGCGATCGTCAGAGCCGCGACGACGGCAGGGCCGAGGCTGTAGACCCCCGCGGCCATGGCAAGGCCGGGGTAGAAGGTGCCGTAGAGGGCCTTCTCCCCCACCACCACGCCTATCCCCTCGTCGTCCTTCCCCCTGGCCACGAACACCAGCGCCGCTACGGACTCTGGCAACACAGTGGCCACAGGCACCAAGACGACCGCGAGCGCGACCTCGTCGAGCCCCAGGGCGGGGCCGAGCCCAGCCACCCCGCGCACCAGCCACTCGCCGCCGAGATATAGAGCCGCCAGCGACGCGGCTATTTGCAACGCCGGATTCCTCAAATAGAGGCGGGGGCTCCCGCCGACCTCGGCCTCCTTGTCCAGCGCCGCCCGTGCGTAGAGGAAATACGCGAACACCAGCAACGCGCCGTAGAGCCTCCCGTAGAGGCCGTGCCGCTCCGGATGTAGAAACAGGATGGGTATCAACGGCAGGGTGAAGGCCAACAGGGGCATAGCCGTGCGTCTGTGCACGTGCGGAAGCCGCGTGGCCCTCCTCCGCAGGGCCCAGGAGGAGAGGGCGGCGAGCACCACCGCGGGGTACACCACGGTGGACGCCATGAAGGGCTGAGCCACTATGGAGCCCCAGGCCACCCCGGCCTCGCCCTCCAACAACGCTATCAAGAAGACCGCCAGCTCGGGGCTCGAGGTGATGATCGGAGCCACCACCGTGGCCACGCCCGCCGTAGAGCGCCTAAGCCTCGCGCCGAGGTAGTAGACCAACTGCTCAACGAGGAGGCCGGCGGCAACCGTGAGGACCACGCCACCCACAAGCTCAGCAACAGCGGTCAACACAAGCCCAAAGCGGCACCCATAATAAAACATTACGGAGCCAGGCGCTGAAGGGGGCGGGCGCGCATATGCCGGAGGGGCTATCCGCCGCCTCCGGTCATCCAATTAACGACGAACCGCAGAAGATTTGTCTATATTATTTAAATAATTAATTAAAAATATATTTATAAATAATATTAATGATGAAAATATAATTAAAAATAAAATATAACTAGATAGTATACCAGCTATAAATAGCGTGACTACGCTTGTAATATTTGATATTATATTTAATGTAGCGAATGACATGGCCGTGTTATCTATAAATATATTTTGTATTTTTGTAGCTAAATAGATTGTCAATATGGAGTTGGAAAATCCGTTGAGCACCGAGATGGCCAAAAAGCCCCATCGCATGACATCCGACTGAGTAAGTAAGTAGAGGAAGATAGTAATGGGGTACAGAGATAGAAGTAGGCAACCAGGCAACGCCAGACGGGGCAATACGGAACGCCTTACGCCTATTAGAATACCTGCAAGGGCGGAGCCTAAACCAATTAATGTATTGATCACAGCAAAGTTCGCCACGAATGTTGCTGTTAAATGAAATTTCTGCGATACTTGAATTATCGCTAAATTAACTAAACTACCGGCTGATGTTAATATAAGATATATTAAGGAAACTAGGCGAAATGTTTTATTTAGAAATATTTTTCTTGATACTGATAGAAAACTGTATGTGTTCTTGAACGGCTTGTATTCAACTTCCTTGCTCATATCAAAAAATATAAGAAGTGATGCCAACAGTAGCAACGGGGCGACGTACATCGCCTTTATGAGGAACAGCGAGAGAAGTGGCCCGAGGACCATCAATACGGCGTAGGAAAGTTCGTAAGCGGCATTTATCTGCTCAAATACGGTCGTGATCTTCGGAACTAACGAATACTTTAAGACATTATAGAGTGCATATGCTATATTAAAAATAGTTAAAATAATATATATTAAAAATAAACTATCATATTTTATCAAAAATTGATAAAGTAGAATAAGAAACATCGTAGAAAGACTCAGGCCGATGAATCTATCCAGATGGCCTTTATCCGAAAAATAGCCGATGACGATCAATGCTATCGATGAAAATAAAGGATTAAATATATAGATAAATGCATAATATATTAATTCATCAGTAAATAGATTAATAAAATTAATTGCGTTAAGAAAAACATACCAGGCAGAAATACCTATCATAAAATCGATCAAGAAAATCTCTGCCAGTAATTTTTTATTCATAATTTATTTTAAGATGATAACTTCCTTAAATTTATATAAGCTGATAATACATCTTTCGATTGAACGAAAGTCGGGCTTGCACGCATCCCCTTGTCTGCTCAGGCTCGACGTCATCATAGGCGCCGCCGTCACAACTATGCCGGCTGTGAAGCTTGACGTCCTGCGCGGATGCGATGAGAACAGACGAACCGGAAGCCCCGCTATGGCCATCGTGGCGATACTATCGACGGGCTCTGTAACGAAGACCACGGCTTGCCGGGCGTGGCCCTGCGCTGTGGGCTGGACCTCTTAGAGGCTAATGGGCTTGACACCGCGCGTGGCCCAGAGCCCTTCAGTAGTCGACGGACAGCGGCGATGGGGTCGTCACGGCGCCTCTATCAGCCTGTTGCACCAACGCGGCGTATTTGGCCAGAAGGCCGCCGGCGTAGTTGGGCTTGGGCGGGCTCCACGACTTCCTGCGGCGCTCTAGCTCCTCGTCGGGGACGTCGAGCTTGAGCAAGCCGGCCTCGCCGTCTATCGCTATCCTGTCGCCGTCCTCCACAAGCGCTATGGGCCCTCCCACGGCCGCCTCGGGCGCCACGTGGCCTACCATTATGCCCCTGGTGGCTCCTGAGAAACGTCCGTCGGTCACCAGGGCCACTGACTCGCCCAGTCCGGCCCCCACTATAGCCGCCGTCACCTTCAACATTTCGGGCATGCCGGGAGCGCCCTTGGGGCCTTCGTAGCGTATCACCACGACGTTGCCCGGCCTTATCTCGCCGGCCGCCACCGCCTTGAAGGCGTCGGCCTCCCCGTCGTAGACGCGGGCCCTCCCCTCGAACTTGAGCGCGTTTGTGGCGCCTATCTTCATGACGGCGCCGCTCGGCGCCAGGTTGCCCCTGAGGATCCTTATCCCTGAGTAGGGCTTGTATGGCCTCTCGACGTCGTAGAGCACGCCGGCCTCCGGCACGGCCGGCGGCTGCCACCTCTCCAACAGCTTGCCTATGGGCTCGCCCTCGACGGTGAGCGCCTCAGGCCTCAGGAGGCCGGCCCTGTAGAGCTTCTTCAATATCCTGGGCGCGCCGCCTATTCTGTCCAGATCCTGCATCGCGTAGGGCCCGGCCGGCCTCAACGCCGCGATTACGGGGACCTTCCTGCTGGCCTCGTCGAAGTCGTCGAGCGTGAACTTCACCCCGGCCTCGTGCGCTATCGCCAACAGGTGGAGGACTCCGTTCGTGGAGCCGGCGGTGGCGAAGAGCGTCACCGCCGCGTTGTACAACGCGTCGTAGGTGATCACCTTCCGCGGCGTGACTCCCAGCTCGGCCGCCCTCAGCGCGGCGCGCCCCGACGCCACGGCGTAGGCCCGGCGCCTTGCCGAGGTGGCCGGCGGCGTGGCCGAGCCCAGCAACGACACTCCGAGGGCCTCCGCAAGGATCGCCATTGTGTTGGCCGTGAAGAGGCCTTGACAGGTGCCGTATGTGGGGAAGGACAGCTCCTCCAGGCGCCTGAGCTCCTCCTGCGTGATCTTGCCGGAGAGATATGCGCCGACGGCCTCGAAGGCGTCCTCTATGGTGAGCTCCCTCTCGCCGAGCCAGCCCGCCTCGGCCGTGCCTCCGTAGAGATACACGGCGGGCAGATCCAGCCTGGCCATGGCCATCATTATCCCCGGCTGGGTCTTGTCGCATCCGCCTATCCCGATCCACGCGTCCACGCCGTGGGCGTTGAACTGCGCCTCTATCGTGTCGGCTATGAGGTCCCTGCTGATGAGGGAGTAGCGCATGCCGGGGGTGCCCATGTTTATCCCGTCGTTGACCACGATGGTGGGCGCCGCGAGGCCCACCCCGCCGGCCTCCTTGACGCCCTCCTTCACGTACCTGGCCAGCTCCAGCGTGTGGTAATTACAGGGCCCCAGCTCGGACCAGGCGGCAAGCACGCCGACCAGAGGCTTGGAGAAGTCCTCCTCGGTGAAGCCAACGGCGCGTAGATAGGGCCTGTGGGAGGCGTTGTCAACGCCGTCGTACCACCTGGGCGATCTTATCTTTATCCTCATGGTCGATGTATAGATGCTATATATATCTATCGCACCGTGAGGGGCTGCCAGATTAATATAGGGGCGTCCGTAGCCCCATGGAGCTGAGATACGAGGGCAGATTCGCCATGAGGGACCCGGCCAACTTCAAGAGGCTCCTAGACCCCGAGGTTGTGGGCAAGGCGTTTCCCGGCGTATCCTCCATATCGCGGGAGGGGGAGTGGTATAGGGCCAGGGTGGCCGTCGGCGTCGGAAGCCTCAAGGGCGCCATGGACGTCAGGTTCAAGTACTCAGAGGCGCGGGAGGACAGGGCGACCGTCGTGGGGACCGCCAGCGGCCTCCAGAGCGTCGTGGACTTCACCATAAGCTTCTTCGCCGAGGGCCGGGAGGTGCGTTGGATATTTCAGGGCAACGCGCGGGGCCTCATCTCGGCGTTGGGGAGGCCCGTGGTGGACGCGGCGGCGAGGTCTATCGTCGAGAAGGTCACCGCGAATCTGCAGGGGCTGGTCTGATGGGAGCCGCCGTGGTGGTGCTCGCCGCGGGCGAGTCCAGGAGGTTCGACGGCTTTAAGCTGCTGGCCGACTTCTGCGGAGAGCCCGTGGTCGTCAGGTCCGTGAGGTCCGCCGTGTCGGCCGGCGTGGGGCCCGTCCACGTCGTAGTGGGCCATAACGCGGACGCCGTCCGCGCGGCCGTAAGGCGATGGGGGCTCGACGTATCCTTCGTCTACAACCCCTGGTACAGCCTCGGGATAAGCACGAGCCTCAAGGCGGCCTTGATCTCTGCGCCGTTCTTCGAGAGGTATATAATAGCGCTCGGCGACATGCCGCTGGTGAGAGCCGAGACCTACAGAGAGCTGCTGGCCAACAGCGGCCTTGCCGACGTGGTGTACCCCACGTATAGAGGCGCCAGGGGGAACCCGGTGCTGATACGCCGCTCGGCGATCGCCAAGGTCCTCGAGCTCCAGGGCGATGTCGGCGTGCGGGCCGTGATGGGCGTCCTCAAGTCCGCGGGAGTCGAGGTCGGGGACCCGGGCGTCCTGGTCGATATAGACCGCGCGGGCGACGCGTCGGCGGCATGCTGATAGGCATAGCCCTCGCCGCGACCGCCTCACTCCTGTGGGCCGTAGGCCCCTTTCTCTACAAGACGGGGGCCACCGAGAGCGCCCTCGACGATCTATTCTCGATAGCGCTGGCCGCCATGCTGTCGGCGGCTCCGCTGGCCGCGTTGGGGCTTCACCTGTCCCCGCAGGCTTGGCTCTACGGCGCCGCCTTCTCGATATTCGGCCCCGTGCTTGGGACATACGTCTACCTCCTGTCGCTCAGATATGCGGAGGTGGGTCTGGCCAACCTGCTCTCCTACGCGTACATAGTGCTGGTCCCCCTGCTCGCGTCGCCTCTAGAGGGCCTGTCCCTGCAGTACGTCGCCGCCAGCTTGCTGGCCATGGCGGGCCTCTCCGCGGTGATCAGGGCAAGGAGGGGATCCGCCAAGGGGTTCGCGCTAGCGCTTCTGTCGGCTCTGTTCTACGCCATCTCGTTCCTGGCCCTAGGCGCGGCAACCGCCTCCGTGGATCCTTGGAGCTTCACGTTCGTCAGAGCGCTGGTCCTGCTCCTAGCCGTGGGGCTGGTCGAGGCCGCCCGACGGCGGAGGCCTAGGGTCAGCGCCAGGATATTCGCGGCGGGAGTCCTCAGCTACGGCGTCGGGGGCCCCCTATTTATACTCTCCACCTATTACGCAAACGTCGTCGTGCCGACCATATTGACGGCGCTCTCGCCCGCCGTGACCCAAGCCATCACGTACCTAAAGCTCGGCGAGAGGCTGGACGCGTGGTCGGGGGCCGGCTTCGCGCTGATACTGGCCGGAGTCGTCCTCGCGTCGATCTAGCCAGACGGCGCGTTAGCTTTTTTACTATGGATCGGCTTGTTGCCATGGCCGACGTGAAGTGCGTGAAGTCTGTGGGATGCGTCTCGGCTGTAGGCATGGGGACGTGGGGAATGGGCGGCGGCTTCTGGACCTCCGACCACAGCAACGACGAGGGCTGGGTCGAGGCCCTGAGGCTTGGCGTCGAGCTGGGCATGACCCTCATAGACACAGCCGAGATGTACGGCGGCGGCCACAGCGAGGAGCTGGTGGGCCGGGCGGTCAAGGGCTTCAAGAGGGACGAGCTCTTCGTAGTGACCAAGGTTTGGCCCAACCACGCGAGGTACGACGACGCGTTGAGGTCCATAGAGGCCAGCGCCAGGAGGCTGGGCACCTACGCCGACCTGGTCCTGCTCCACTGGCCCAGCGACTCCGTGCCCATATGCGAGACGGTCAAGGCCTTCGAGGCCGCCGTGGATAGGGGACTGGCGCGCTTCTGGGGCCTCAGCAACTTCGACGTGAGGGGGATAGAGGAGGCGAGGAGCTGCGCCAAGAGGCACGATATGGCTGCCGTGGAGAATAGATACAGCTTGAGGTACAGGTCGGACGAAAACTCGGTGATACCCTACGCAGAGAGGGAGGGGCTTCTCTACCTCGCCTACACGCCGATAGAGAAGGGCGCGCTGGCCGGCGACCGGTTGCTGTCTGAGCTGGGCAAGAAATACGGCAAGACGGCTATACAGGTCGCCCTCAATTGGTACATAGGCATGGGGACCGTGGTGCCGATACCCAAGGCCGGCAACAAGGAGCACGTGAGGGAGAACGCCGGCGCCATGGGCTGGCGCTTAAGCGCGGAGGATTGGGAGGCGATAAGCAGACACTTCAAATAGGCGTGGACGTCACCGATCATACCGGGTTCATGTCGTCAACAATCAGCCCTCTCGCCTAGGAGATCTAGGCCACCCCGTTTTAAATCTTATCCACGGTTTCCCGCGTCTCGTCCCATCACAACAGCAAGGCATGCCCCATCCACTTCGCCATGTTGGAGGACGATGGCGATTGGCGCGTGTTACGCTGTCCCACGGCTACGCGGCTGAGCGATGGGGACTCCCGGGCTCCAGGGGCCTAGGGCCTCCCGGGCCGGGGCGCCGACCAGCGAGGGGGCGCGTCCCCTCATCTGCGCGGCAGGCAGCGGGCATGGCTCTCCGGCCCCTGCCCGTATGGCGGGCGGCCGGCCCTCGGCCCGGTGGGTCACCTCTTCATCGCCGTCTATAGAAATCGGCTTGTCGAATGGAGCTGGTACCGCTGGATGAGGTTCCATAGTCCTCTCCTCTTCCCGATGCGAGGCCTCTTCGACGTCCTCAGCTTTGTCATCGTCTCTTCCGACAAGAACCCGACCTCCTCTCCGCCCAGAAGGGCGAGATTTCCAATTATAAAGGGGATTCCGACCCACGAAGCCGGAGGGGCTTTGAGCTCAGCCGGAGCTAAAACCTGCCTTTCTCGCCTTGGGCCTCTCTCCAGCCGCGAAGGTTTTTAAGGCTCGCTGCGTATGCCTCGGCCGGTAGCTGGATCACGTTCAGGGGCGCCCGAGGGGCCGAGGTCAGTTTAAAAAGGGTCCCTAATAGGTCCGTGGGGGATCTAGCCAAGAGGTGTATGGAATACAGAGATCTGGTCGCCGGATCTCCCGAGGAGAGGGACTTCCTCGACTTCATAGCCTCCGTCCTCGATATACCCCACATCTGGCTACACCTCTCGCCGGTGGAGGTGCTGTACTGGAGGGATCGGGGCTCCGCCCTGGAGGTCGAGGGGAGGAGGTACCAAGTCCTGGCTCTGCCCTACTCCAGGCCGGGCACGTACGAGGGCAGGCTCGTCGAGCCCGGCGGCGAGGCCGAGGGCGACATCGTGCTGGCGCCGTTTCCGCGCGACGTCGACGACGCCAAATACCTCCTGATAGAGGCGGCGAGGCGGGGCGCGTCGGCGTTGGTGCTATTCGGCGAGCCTCTGAGGAGGGTGGTGGTCACCGACGAGCTCGGCTTCAAGTACGACGCTGCTCCTCCGCCTATACCGGCCGCCAGCGCCCCTGCGGAGGTCGGGAGGGCTCTGGGCAAAAGGGCCTTGCTGAATATAGACGTAGAGGCCAGGACTGCGTTCAGCTACAACGTGGTGGCTATGAACTCCTTCGAGGACACGCCCATGATCTCGGCCCACTACGACCACTGGCTGGCCGGCGCCGCCGACAACTGCGGAGGGGTAGAGGCCGCCGTCATGGCCTTCCTGGACCTAGTCGTGGAGGACTACCCCGTAGCCCTCGGCCTCTTCACGGCCGAGGAGGGCGTGGGCCCCCACGTGCCGTCGCTCTACTGGGCGTGGGGCTCCCTGGCGTATTTCAGCAGATGGCGGCCCAGGCTATTGGTGAACCTGGACGTGGTCGGCCGCGGGTCCATTAAGGCGTACGTGATGCCCTACATGGAGGAGGCCGTCAGGGGGCTCCTCCCAGCCGACCGCCCGCGCGCCGACTTCGACTCGCTGCACTACGAGGCGGCCGGCCTCCCCGCGGTCACCATATCGTCCCTGGAGGACGTCTGGGGCGTGTACCACAGCCCTCTCGACGACTACGTGGACGACTCCACGGTGGGCTTCGCCGCGGAGGTCGCCAAGAGGCTCGCCAGAGCCGAGCCGAGGCCGCCCAGGGTCGATCTGCTCCAGTACGGGGTTAGAGCCAGGCCTGATCCCTACGAGGCGTGGGCCGCCGCGTATAACTACCTCGTTGCATTTAGGGACTTCAGCCACAGCGAGATATACTACGTCAACATCTTCGACTTCTTGAGGCGGGAGGCCGCTGGCTACGTCAGGCTGGACGTGCTGGGGGGCCCGACCCTCTGCGTCGGCGACTGCGGCAGGGCGCTAGACATATATAGAGAGCTTGCCTCGCTACGGCTGGCTTGAGGGGGCCCTGCCCCTCGCGCCGGTCACCTGACGCCAAGCACCCTCCTTATGAACGTCGAGGAGAGTATATTGCCGTAGCCGTCCTTGACCGTGGTTATCATCACCACGTCCATGGGCCTCAGGCCTCTCTTGACCCTCTCGTCGTTTATCTGGAGGCCTCTGGGCAACGTCTCCCTGCTGACCACTATGGCCTCGAGCTCGGGTCTCGTCACGGCGGGTCCGTAGGGGTCGCTTATGGCGGCGTACTCAACCTTCCTCTCCGGCGCTATCAAGCTCATGAGCGACTTGAGGTTGGCCAGCCTCGCGGCGAACGGCTTCACGTTGTACTGCTTGTAGGTAGAGGCGAAGGAGTCGCTGGTGAGGCCGATCAGGATCTCCTCCCCTATAAGGGAGGCGGTGGCCAGCAGCTTGACGTGGCCCGAGTGGAGCGTGTCGAAGGTCCCGCCCAGCACCACGTTCTTGAACTGCATCTTCACGGGCGTGTCCGCGTGGATATATTTATACCTAGGCCCCCGTCCGCCTGGAAGGGACGCCGGAAGCCCTATATATAGGGTCCCATAATAGGGACGTGCTGTACTTGATGTGGGATAGAGGAACTGTCGTCCTGTCGGGGGACGTGCCGGCGCAGATCAGGGCGCTCTCGTTCGTTAAATTCGACGCGAGGGTGGGCAAATATAGAGCCCTCGGGATGTACTACTACAGGATAAAGGCCGTGCTGGACTCGCTGGGGGTGAAGTACGAGGACGGGGTGCTGTCGCCGGTGTGTAGGTCGGTCGAGGCGGCCAGGAGGCCCAGCTTGAGGCAGTACCAGGAGGAGGCCTTGTGGAGCTGGCTGAGGGGCAGAAGAGGCGTGGTGGTCATGCCCACAGGCGCCGGGAAGACCTACGTGGCGATAGAGGCCATAGCCAGAGTGGGGCAGCCGGCGCTCGTGGTGGTGCCCACCATAGAGCTGTTGAGACAGTGGGAGAGGAGGCTCTCCGAGCACTTCCCGGGGCGCGTGGGCGTCTGGTACGGCGAGGAGAAAAGGGAGCTCTGCATAACGGTGACCACCTACGACTCTGCCTACGTGGCGGTGGAGCATCTGGGCAATAGATACCCGCTGCTGGTCTTCGACGAGGTCCACCACCTGCCCTCAGAGTCGTACCGGCAGATAGCGGAGCTCTCGCCGGCCCCATACAGGCTAGGCCTGACGGCCACGCCCGAGAGGGCCGACGATCTACATATGCTGTTGCCCGAGCTGGTGGGCCCCGTGGTCTACCGCATGGCTGTCTCCGAGGCGGCTGGCAGATATCTGGCCGAGTTCGACGTGGAGGTCGTGAAGGTGGGCCTGTCCGAGGAGGAGATGGCGCGCTACAAGGAGCTGGAGAGGGTCTACAGGGGGTACATAAGGGCCAGGGGGCTCAGGTTCAGATCGCCCTCCGATTTCGGCAGGCTGGTTATGCTGGCCGGCAGAAGCGCCGAGGCGCGGCGCGCCCTTGAGGCTTGGCACGAGATGAGGAGGATGCTCTTCGAGAGCAGGAGCAAGGTGGACGCCGTCGCCGATATACTGAGGAGACATCCCGACGGAAAGATCCTCATCTTCACGGAATACACGGCGCTTGCGAGGGAGGTATCCCGGCGCTACCTGATACCCGAGGTCACCTACGACATGCCCGACCAGGAGAGGGAGCTCGTCATGGAGATGTTCAGAAGAGGCGAGGTGAAGGCCTTGGTCACAGGCAAGGTCCTCGACGAGGGGATAGACGTGCCCGACGTGGACGTCGTCGTGATATTGGGAGGCACGTCGTCCAGCAGGCAGTACGTCCAGAGGATAGGGAGGGCCCTCAGGCTGAAGCCCCACAGGGCCAAGATCTACGAGGTGGTCACGGCCAAGACGCGGGAGGTGGACATATCCAGGAGGAGGCGCAGAGGGGTGGGATGATCCCCCTCGACCTCCTGAGGGCAAGGAGACAGGGGGATCGAGTGGCGCCGAGGTATCTCGAGGAGCTGTGGCCCGCGGAGTACGTGCTAGGCGCCTACAGGCCCGGCCTGAGGCTCGCCGAGGCCCGGGCCAAGGTCGATGACGCGCCCTTCGAGCCTAAGCTGGCGAGGGGGCTGGCCCACATAGTCGAGAGGTCCATAGGGCTTGAGGAGGTCGACAGAAGGCGGCTGACGCGGATCAGGCTCGAGGTCTTCCGGGAGGCGGCCAAGGCGCATCCCGTCGTAGACGAGGGGGAGAGGGCGCGGGTCGTGGCCGCCGTGGCCTCCCGCCTCAAGATATCCGCCGAGGAGGTCGAGGCGGCTCTAGCTAAAATCCACGAGGACGAGCTCGTCATAACTAGGGGGCCCGACATGTCGGCCGAGGAGCTGGCCGCTCTGTACAACACGTCGCTGGTCCAAACCCTTCTGTTCAGATCGAGGCGCATGGCCGCCTACGTAGCCGCGGACGGGGCCCGCGTGAAGGAGCTGGTGAGGGCGCTGAAGGGCCTCGGCTTGATGTACGTGGCGGAGCGCGCCGGAGGCGGAATAAGGCTGGATATCGACGGGCCGGTCTCGGCGGTCAAGCAGACCGAGCGCTACGGCACGAGGCTAGCCAAGCTCGTGCCCTACGTGATCTCGGCCGACGACTGGCGCATCGAGGCCGACATAAGCCTCTACGGCAAGATCTACAAATTCGCCGAGGCTAAGTCCAGCGCGCCCAAGATGGCGCATAGAGACGTCGAGCCTCCACAGTTCGACAGCACGGCCGAGGAGGAGTTCTACAGAAACGTCTCCAGGGTCTGCGCGGTGCAGAGAGAGCCCGAGGCCTTGGTGGTCGGCAACAGGGTGTTCATACCCGACTTCAAGATAGGCGATCTATACGTGGAGATAGTCGGGTTCTGGACCCCCGACTACGTCGCAAGGAAGTACGAGAAGCTGGCGGCGGCCAAGATACCTCTGCTCGTCCTAGTCGACGAGAGGCTCGCGCTGGCCACCTGGCGCTCGCTTCCCCACTACGTCGTCATATATAAGGAGAGGCCTAGGCTCAGCGATATATTCAAGTATATAAAACCGTACTGCCGCAAGGCCTAGCGTCCGGGAGCACGGCTGCCGCGGCGGGCCGTCCAGAGCCCCCTTCTTTGAACTATCCTATATGTTAATCCTAGCTTATAATTATCAATATTTTAAACTTATATAGTTTTTATATATTATGAGCTCTGGTCTTAGTATTGGCTGTTGCGGCTTTGCTGTCGACGGCTGGTCAGACCGGCTCGGCCGGTCCGCCGGTCGGCGTCTTCGACGTCGCCGACGCCGTCCTCGTCGAGACTGGCGTCGATGGACTTCCCTATTTCTGGGACGGAGGGCGCTTCGCTCCGGCGCCCGTGGTTCACCTAGTGCGCTGGGAGGACTCGCCGTGGCTGGAGGCGGGCGACGGCGCCAAGTATCCCAGCTTCTGCCCGTAGTCGAGGGGCCCTATCTGGCCGTGCCCAGGAGCGCCCTCAACGTGACGCCGCCGAGAGACGTGTAGCTTGCCGCAGAGAGCGGGCTAGGAGACTGCGCACAACCTCCTGGGGGCCGGCGCGGTTCAGCCTAGGCCGAATTCGTCATGTTGATGGGCTTCTTCGCCAAGGCTGTCCGTGATGCAATTAATAAATAGTATTTCGGTGACGTTATGGAGTCCAGAGCCGTCGAGGTTCTGAGCCAGATGATCAAAATCCCCACGGTGAATCCCCCCGGGGATAAGTACCTAGAGTTCGTCGAATACGCGGAGAGGCTGTTCAAGGGCATGGGCCTCGACACGGAGATCGTTGAGGTGCCCAGGCAGGTCGTGGCCAAGGCGTGCCCCGAGTGCGTCGACCACCCCAGGTATATCCTGCTGGCCAGGTCCGGCGAGCCGAAGATCCACTTCAACGGCCACTACGACGTGGTGCCGCCCGGGCCCGAGTCGGCTTGGTCGGTCGCGAAGCCCTTCGAGCCCCGCCACGTGAACGGCAGAGTGTACGGAAGGGGCGCGGTCGATATGAAGGGCGGCCTCACGGCGATAGTGCTGGCAGCCGAGGCGGCGGTCAGAGAGGGGCTGAGGAACTTCGAGATCTCCTTCGTGCCCGACGAGGAGATAGGCGGAGAGTCGGGTGCCGGCTACCTCGCGGAGTCCGGCAAGATCAAGGCGCCCTGGGCCGTCATAGCCGAGGGCTCCGGCGTCGACAACATCTGGATAGGCCACAGAGGCCTCGTCTGGTTCCTGGTGGAGGTCTACGGGAAACAGGTCCACGGCTCGACGCCGTGGCTGGGGCTCAACGCGTTCGAGGGCGCCGTCAAGATAGCGAGCAGAATACTGGAGGGCTACATGCCGAGGCTCTCCGCGAAGCGGAGCAAATACGAGTTCGAGGACCCCAGGGGGGCCTCGCCGACGCTCACCATGGGGGGCGAGGTCAGGGGCTCCGTTAAGGCCAACGTGGTGCCGGGCTATTTCGCCTTCACCCTCGACAGGCGCCTCATACCCGAGGAGAGCGTCGAGGAGGTCAGGAAGGAGGTGGAGGACTTCATAAAGGGCGCCGCAGCCGGGCTGGACCACAGAGTTGAGGTGCGGGTGATAAACCAGTCCGAGGCCGCCGTCGTGCCGCCGGACCACCCGCTGGCCAAGGCGCTGGAGGGGGCCGTGGCTAGGACGCGCGGACGGCCTCCGAGGAAGACCGTATGTATAGGCGGGCTGGACGCCAGGTTCTTCATAAAGCGCGGCATACCCACCGTGACCTACGGGCCTGGGCCCGAGTTCACCGCCCACGCGCCCGACGAATACGTGGAGATCCAGCAGGTCGTGGACGTCGCCAGGGCCTACGTGGAGCTCCTTAGAGGGCTTAGATGAGGCTGGTCTTCGCCATAGGCGGCGGCGGCGACGTGGTGAGCGCGGCCGTCCTGGCGGCCAAGCTGGGGGCCGAGACGGGGCTGCTGCCCTGGGAGCGGTACGTCGTGGATCCGGAGCCGGGGCCCCTCCTCCGCAAGGATTTCCTGGGCGCCGAGGGCGGCAGCCCCCTATTCGTCGTGGGGCCGGACACCCGCGCCGTCAGGCGCGGCAGGGCGATAACGCCGCAGGGGGCCTGCGTGTCGTCGGTGCTGGGGAGGGGCGTCTACGCCATATCGCCCGACGAGCCTCCGAGCGCCGTAGCCAAGGCGCTGGCATCTAAGTTCGACAAGATCGTCGGAGTGGACGTGGGCGGCGACGTGCTCGCCTGCGGCTGCGAGCTTGATCTACACTCGCCGCTGGCCGATTCGTACTCGCTCGCCGTGCTGAAGAGGGCGGAGGACCTCGGAGTAGACGTCGAGGTCGCCGTAGTCGGCCTCGGCGCCGACGGAGAGCTGAGCAGGGACTACTTGATGAGACGGATCTCGGCCCTTCTGGCCAACGGCGGCTTTCTGGGGTACTACGCCCTGGATCCCTCCGACTCCGGGATCCTCGCAGAGCTTGTCTCCAGATGCGTCACCGAGGCCTCGAGGAACGTCTTGAGGGCGCTGAGGGGCGAGTTCGGCGAGGTGCCCATCAGAGGCGGCTCGAGGAGCGCCTATATAGATGTGTTCACGCCTGTCTTCCTGCGATTCAGGCCGGGTCCCCTGGTCTCGATCAACGAGGTCGCGGCCTTGATATACAAATACGACTGGAATATATTAAAGGCGGCCGCAGAGCTGAGGGAAATGGGCTACACGACGGAGTACGACTTCGAGAGGTATGTGGCCCAGGGCTTGCCCCCCTCCGAGGCCCTTGCCAGAGCCAAGGCGGAGAGGAGGTGCGTCTGCAACAGCTCGCCATGAGGGCAGTAAGGCTTGTGAAATACGGCAAGCCCCACGAGGCGTTGATGCTCGAGGACCTGGAGAGCCCCACGCCGGGCAGAGGGGAGGCCTTGGTGAGGATAGAGGCCGCCGGCGTCTGCGGGAGAGATCTCGTCGTGAGGAAGGGCGCCTTCCCTCACGTGAGGCTCCCCGTGATACCCGGCCACGAGGGAGTCGGCAGAGTGGTCGACGTGGGGCCTGGGGCGGATAGGGACTTGGTGGGGCAGAGGGTCTTCGTGGCCCCCGCCATGTACGACGGGACTTGCGACTACTGTAGACGCGGGCTTGAGAACCTATGCAGGAACGCACAGTATCTGGGCGAGCATAGAGACGGGACATACTCGGAATATATGGCGCTTCCCGCCGACTTCGTCTACCCCTTCCACGGCGTCGATCCCCGCGCCGCCGTGCTGGCAACCGACGTCATACCGACCGCCATAGCCGCGGTCAGGAGGGTCGACGTCGAAGGCAAGAGGGTGCTGGTGGTCGGCGGCGGGGGAACCGGGCTCTATCTGGCCCAGGTGGCTAAGCTCAGGGGAGCCGACGTGTATATATCCACCAGATCCGCCGATAAGGCCAAGGCGTACGGCTCTCTGGGCATCGGGATATATCGAGAGGGCATGAAGGACTTCGACGTGGTTTTCGACACGGTGGGCTCGCCCACCATGGAGACCTCCATAAGGCTCGCTAAAAGGAACGGCGCCGTCGTCCTTATAGGCAACGTGACGGGCGAGAGGGCGCAACTCAGCCCGGCCCTCATAATATTGAGGCAGATAGCCGTCCTCGGCCACATGGCCTACAAGCCGTGGGACGTATATGAGGCCCTAGACCTCCTGAGGCGCGGGCTTATAGCCCCGATATATACCGAGTACGGGCTTTCCGAGGCCGCCAAGGCCCATGAGGACATGGAGGCGGGCGCGGTGCTCGGCAGAGCCGTCCTCATACCGTGATGGCCATAGCCATATCCAAGGACCCGGTCGCCAGAGGCGTCGCCAGGGAGCTGGGGCTGGCGGGATCCCCCGGAGCCTCCTACCTGTCGACGGCCAAGATGGGGGACATCCTGGTGCTGTTCTACGACGGGGACTCTGTGGAGCCGCCCCCCGAGGAGGCGCTGAAGGCGCTCGGCGTATCGCATCTAGTCGTGCCGTCCCGCCACGAGATGGCGAGGCCCAGGCCCATGCTGACCGCCCACACGCCCGGCACCGCCCCGTCGCTCTCGGTAGCCCACGCCGGGCTTAAGTCCTGGCTCCTCAGGAGAATCTGCTCCGAGAGGCCGGAGGGCTTCGACTGCGCTCTCGAGGCCACCCACCATGCGCCAAACACCGAAGAGGTCAGCGTAACTTTCGTCGAGGTCGGCAGCACCGAGAGGGAATGGAGGGACCGGAGGGCGCTGAGAGCTCTGGCGTCGGCCCTCGGGGAGCTGCCCCGCTTCGAGGCGAGGGCCCCGCCCGTTATGTCCGTGGGCGATCTCCACTACTCCCTCCTGACCGCGGAGGTCGTAGACGGCGCGGTGGACGTCGGCCATGTGGTACATAAGGACGTGGCGACGGCCGATCTGGCCGTGAGGGCCTTCATGAAGCATGTAACGAGGCCTAGGAAGGTCGTCGTCTATAGGAAGAGCCTCAAGGGGCCCGTCAGACGCGACGTGATGGACGCGCTGGCCCGGTACGCAGAGCTAGACGTCAGGTAGCCAATACGCATTACCTGCCGAAAAATAGTGAATGATTATAAATTTCGATGAAATATCTACTCCATGGATGAGGCGCTAAGGTCCAGGCTCGACGGCCTCATGAGGAGCGCGGCTGCCCCCGTCCTCGACAAGATATCTAAGAACAAGAAGCTGAACACGGACGAGCTCCTCATAGCCTCCCTCTATTTGATCTCGGCCAAGCTTGACGATATCAGGAACTCCCTGGACGAAGTGGCCAGAGGCATCCAGCGGCTGAACGAGCTACCCCCCGTCTTGAAGCAGAACCACATGGACGTGATGGCCAAGCTGGGGGAGGTCCTCGACGAGTTGAAGAAGATGCAGGCGTTTGGGGTCGAGGAGACTTAAATAGAGGACCCTTCTGGCGCGTGGACATATTAGGCAGATATAGGGAGGAGGTCGAGGCGGCTCGGGCTATAGTCCAGGGCCGCCGTTTTAAGGCCGTGGTGCACAACGGCACGGCTCACGCCGACGATACCATAGCCGCCGCGCTTCTGTGGCGCGCCGGCGCCGAGGCCGTCTATAGGCTCGGCCAGGAGGGCGAGATGTTGGAGGTGGCCGGCGGAGGGACGCCGGTCGTATACGCCGATATCGGATATAAGTACTACGACCGGCTCAAGTCGGCCGGGACGGTGGCGGTGTTGGACCACCACGCCCCGAACGGCGAACCTGAGTACGTCGAGCTTCCGTCATCCCTGATGCAGACCGTGGAGGCCTTGGGCATGAGGCCGAGGCCCCGTATATACGTGTTGTTCGTCGCCGCCGATCTGGTGGACAGATTCGGCGCCATAGCCGCCAAGAGGTGGCTCGGGATCTACGGCGCGTCGCTCAACCAAGGCCTTTCGGCCTATTTCGGAGCTACGCCGAGGGGGAAATACGAAGACGTCAAGTTCCTCGAGCTGGTGGCCGAGGCGGCTACGGCGGACTTCGACGTCGAGGATTTCGCCGAGTACTCCAAGTCGTTCGCTGTAGCCCAGTCGGTGGACGTCGACGCCGAGAGGTTCCCAAGGACGCTGGCCCAGCTGAGGCTCATGAGGCAGGCGGCCCGCGACGCGGTCTCGGCCTCGCTGAGCCAAGAGGCCCGCAGGGTGGGGTTCGGGATAGACTTCGCCGCACATGCGGTGCTTGCGGTGCCCCAGCTGGCCGAATACGTGGCCAGGGGCCTGGCGAGGTATTTCGACGACAGCGTGAGGGCCGCGAGGGCGGTCGAGGGCGGGCGCTACTCCGTCGTTGAGGGCGCCACCGCTCTCAAGGCCGTGGCTGTCGAGGACAGCGTCCCACCGACAGCCGTTTGGAACGCGCTTCTGGACGTGGGCGTGCTGAAAGAAGACGAACCCATTGTTGTGGCCGTCAAGGACATCAGAAATCCAGGCGCCTACTCCCTCTGGAGACCCGATAGGCATAAGGACAAGATAGACTTCAGGAAGCTACAGGGCGAGAAGGTGATATTCAAACACCAGTCGGGCTTCATGGCCGTCGTGAAGGCCGAAAACGCAGAGGAGGCGGCCAAGTATGCTCTCGCGCAGCTCGGAGTTTAGGCCCACGCAGGCCTGGCTGACGGAGGTCTGCAGAGGTATATCGGCCGAGAAGGCCCGCCAGAGCTCTCGGTGGTGGCTACTGACGTGCCCGAAGAACCCGGCGACATAACTCTCTACTTCAGGTTTGAGGGCGGTCGCTGCGTGGAGGCCAGGCTACTACAAGGGAGGGCGACCTCTAGATATACGCTCTCGGCCAGATATGAAGACCTCTTGAAAATTATGGAGGGCAGCCTATCGCCCTTCGCGGCTGTGCCTCTGGGTAGGCTGAAGGTCGAGCGGGGCACCTTGGGCGAGCTCGCCGAATATATGCCGCTTGCCCTCGAGATAGTCGAGGCCGCGCGTAGATCCGCCAGGATGTTTTCGGCTAACCCGTAGGCGTCCTCCGGCGGGAGGGACGGCGCGCTAGGTCACCGAGGCGGTGAAGGGGAACGTGGCTCCGGTCGACAGCACTAGATACCCCTGTACGGTCGTCCCGGATACTCCCGAGAAGCTCTGGCAACTATACGTCAGCGTGGCGGTGCCGCCGGTGCCTACGAAGACCTTCGTGCCGCTGATAGTCGCAGGGCCTGTGGCCGACTTGGGGGAGCACGGCGTGTTGCCGACGTAGACGCCTATTATGACCGCCACGGGCGCAGGCCCCGCGTTTGAGACCACCAGCATCAAGTTGCCCGAAGTGTCTATCGTCGCCTGCGATACAGATATCTTGCTACCAGACTGGACGGACGCGATAAATGTAGTATACATATACCAACCCACCGCCACCGCTATAACCACTATGATGCCCAGAAGAATAGCCTGTTCTATGGAAATCTCGCCTGCCATCGTATCTTCTTGGCTGTATATTTAAATGTGATTTCCCAAAGGCCCTTTCCGTTGATTTATTAAATATTCTATTTAAATAATAGAATTTTGTTCAGTATAAAATCGATATATTTATCTTCATAGGATGCGCCTACAGCCGCCCACATGGATGCATCTCGCTGCAGAGCCGGCGGGTGTCTCAGGGTACGGCAAGGACCGCCGACCAGCCGCCGAGATGCCGGTTTCCGGCGCGTCGTCCGCGCATGCCGGAGTTCTCGGCCGCCCTCGAGGACGGCCCCTGCCTATAGTATTTTGCCTGGGTTCAGAATACCCTTGGGGTCGAATATCGACTTGAGGGCCTTCATGTACTCCAGCACGGTCGGCGCCAGCTCCATCCTCAAGAGATCCCGCTTCAAGGTGCCTATACCGTGCTCTGCCGAGACGCTACCTCCGAGGCCTACCGCTATTTTGCCGAGGCCCTCGATGAAGGCCCTCGCCCGCCTGGCGCCCTCCGCGTCCCCCCTCTTGAACCAAGTGGTGGGGTGGAGGTTCCCATCGCCCACATGGCCGCCCAGAGAAAGCGGGATCTCCAGCCTCTCCGCAAGGTCCACCACGCGCCGGACCGCCTCAGGTAGCTTGGAGACCGGGACCACTATGTCCTCTATGATCAACAAGCCCTCGCTACCCAGCCGCCTCTGCATGAGCGCCACCTGCGCGCTGAACAACTTGCGGCGCGGCTCCAGCAGATCCATGGAGCTGTCTAGGCCCAGCGCCTCCCTGGCCACCGCGCCTCTGACGAGCCCCTTGAGCCTGTTCAACATATCCCTCTCGGCCCCTCTGTTGACGTCGACGCCTAGGAACAAGGAGTATCTCTCCTCGAGGCCCACCTCCCTGGACTCCGCCGGGCCCAAGAACTCAGCGAAGAGGGGCCATACCCTGGCGGCCCTGACCCGCACCACGTCCTCCACCAAGGTCGGCAGATCGTCGTAGTAGATGAGCACAGCCGCCGCGGACTCCGGCATCGGCGCGATCCTCAAGACGGCCTCGGTCACCAGGCCCAGCGTGCCCTCGCTACCCACCACTAGCCTCACCAAGTCGTAGCCGTTCCTGCACTTCAAGGTCCTGCAGCCGATCTTGAGCAGATCGCCCCTCCCAGTGACTACGTCGAGGCCTAGAACCCAATCCCTCATGGCGCCGTACTTGGCGCCCCTCATGCCGCCGGCGCCGTTGGCTATCGCGCCGCCGACCGTGGCCGACCTCACGGAGCCGGGGTCCACCGGGAAGAACACGCCGTATCTGGACAGCTCTACGTTCAGCTCCTCAAGCCTGATGCCCGGCTGGACGGCCGCATAGGAGTCGGTCGGATTCACCTCGACTATTTTGTTCATGCGCTCGAAGCTCACGACGATGCCCGGCTTGGTCATCACCGTGTTGCCCGACAGGCTGGTCGCAGATCCCTGCGAGAAAATCGGCGTCTCGGTCTCGTAGGCCCATCTGACCAGCCACAGGACCTCCTCCTCTGACGTCGGGAACACCACACCCAGAGGCCCCGCCGAGGGCTCCTCGAAGGAGGCCTCGCGGGAATACAGAGAGAGGAATGAGGGGTCGTCGATGAACCTATCCCCGAACTTCTTCCTCAGCTCCCTCGCAGAAATGCCCCCGGCCTCGGGCGGCCTCATGGCAGTACTCCCCGAGCGATCTCTGCCCCGTCGCGGCGCGTGGAGGCGGGCCTCCCGCAGCCAGCCGTCCTCCCCTCGGCTCTAGGAACGCCCATGGCCCCATCCACGCCGAATATAAAAATTCGCTCCTTCGCCGCCGCTAGAAGCTCCTCGGCCTCAGGAGGGAGCCTATCGCGGTCAGCACGGCGCTGATCACGGACACCAAGGAGCCGTAGACGGCCATGAGGACCGCGTCGCCGGGAGCTCCCGTAAGTATCAACAATGCGGCTAGAGACCCGAGGGGGCCTATAGACGCGTTTATGTTCCAGCCTAGGGACACCGCGGTCCATCTAACCTCCGGCGGGAAGAGCTCGGCGAAGTACAGAGTCTGAGGCGCGGCGGCGAGTCCGAACAGCAGGCCCATGGCGAAGGAGGCATAGGCCGCATATCCGTTCAGCGTAAACGCCAGATACGTCGCCACGGGCGCCGCGACCAGGAGCCCCAACGACGGGGGCAGAAACGCGCGCCTGACGCCCAGCAGGGAGACCACAAAGCCGCTCAACAGCTCGCCGACGACGGCCCCGAGGCCGCCGTATGCGGACAGCTCCAGGGCGAGGCTGTATGCGGCGCCCTTGTCCAGGCCGAGCTTGGGCGCCACAACGTCCGGCATTATGTAGGTCCAGTAGCCCGAGCCGCCGTAGAAATATAGGGTCAGCCCCAGGTTTATCAATATGAGTATGAGGAAATTGGCCCAATAGCGCCATACCCCCGCCACGGGGACCTTCAAGGTCCTGCCTCTACGTACGGCGTCAAGCCACTCGCGCGACTCGGGGCCTGCCATCCTTATGGCGAGAGCTATAAGCGCAGGCACGACGCCTATTACGTACAGCACCCTCCATCCGAGCGAGGCGAATCCGCTCTCGCCGAAGAGGCCTCTGGCCCATAGAGTCAATGCTGATGTGAGGAAGACCGCCCAGGAGAGGCCGGAGTACATGACGCCGTTTACGTACGGCCTCACGGCCTTCGGGGCGAGCTCCAGGGCCCACGTCGCGCCGCCGCCCGCCTCGCCGCCTATCCCAAGGCCCTGGACCCCCCTCAGCAGATATAGGGCCACCGGCGCGGCGACGCCGATCTGGCCATAGGTAGGGAGCAGCCCTATCGCCAGCCCTGCGGCCCCCACGGCCAACGCGTCTAACACGGTCGACGTCCTTCTACCGTACCTATCGCCCACGTATCCGAACACCAACGCGCCGAGGGGCCTGACCACGTAGGTCGTTGCGAAGGCGCCCCATGTGGCCACCGCAGCTATTAGCTGATTCGCCTCGGGGAAGAACAAGCCCTTGAGTATATTCGCCAGGCTCGAGAATAGAATTATGTCGTAGTACTCGAGGCCCCATACTAACATGGTCGAGATGGCGGCGAGCCAATACTCCCTCGGCTTGATCTCGGACACGGGCGGAGCGCGCCCGCGGTATTTAATGATATCGCGCGCCGTCACGCTTAAAAACGCCGAAGGAGACCCGTCCATGAGCCTGTCGGGCAAAGTGGCCTTGGTGACAGGCGCCTCGAGGGGCATCGGCGCAGCAATAGCGAGGGAGCTGCGCCGGCGGGGCGCCCGAGTCGCCATAAATTACAACTCGTCGCGAGAGGCCGCGGAGAGGCTGAGGAGGGAGCTCGGCGATGGCGCCGAGGTCTTCAAAGCCGACGTGTCCAACAGACAGGAGGTGAGGAGGATGGTCGAGGACGTCGTCGGGACCTTCGGAGGGCTCGACGCCGTGGTCAACAACGCGGGGATCATGGAGCTCATGCCGTTCGAGCAGCTGGATGAGGCGCGGCTCGACAGGATGTGGGCCGTCAACGTCAAGGGGCCTATATACGTCACCCTGGAGGCTCTGCCCCACCTGAAGAAGTCGCGGGGCGTCGTAGTGAACGTGGCCTCCATAGCGGGGATAGGCACTGCGTTGGCCAACACGACGTACTATGCGATAACCAAGGCCGCGCTGATAGCCCTGACCAGAAGGCTCGCCTTCGATCTGGCCCCCTACGGGATAAGGGTCAACGCGGTCGCCCCCAGCTGGATAGAAACCGATCTCACCACCAGAGGCAGAACCAGGGAGGAGGTCGAGAGGGCCAAGTCCGATATAATCGGCAAGACGGCTCTGCGCGCGCTGGCCGCGCCCGAGGACATAGCGAGAGCCGTGGCGTTCCTCGCGTCAGACGACGCGAGGCTCGTCACTGGGCAAGTGCTCGTCGTCGACGGCGGCAGGCTGGACTACTTGACCCACGGCGTATGAGGGGGCTGGCCGCCCTGGCCCTCCTGGCCGCCGCAGTCCTCGCCGCTGTGTTCCTCGCCTCGCGCGGCCGAGCCGCGCCTCCCTCGGACAGCCCCTTCGCCGAGACGACGACGGTCACGCTGGACGGGACGCCTCGGGTCGTCTACGTCGCCGATACGCCCGCCAAACAGGCGGCGGGGTATATGAACGCCACGTCGTATGACCCCAGAGGCGTGGGCGCCGTCGGCATGTTGTTCATATTCGGCAGAAACTCGACGTGGTGCTTCTGGATGCACGACACCTACCTCCCCCTCAGGTTGGTCTGGATTTCGGGATCCAGAGCCACCCAAGAGGTCCTAGCCCAGCCCCTCAACGACACCCCCATATGCGGCTACGGCGACAAGGTCCTCGAGCTGGAGCCGACGATACCGCCGCCCACCGTGGTTAGCTGACGCGCGGCAAGACGACTGACCTCCTCCCCGCCCTAAAGGGCGGGTGCCCCGCGGGGAGGCGCCCTCGCCCCGCCCTCATAGGCCCCTCGGGCGGGGGTCATGGAGGCGGCCCGGGCCAGCACCGCGGGCCACTGGGGGCTGGCCTTCAGCCGCGTGAGCGAGGTCCACACGGCGCGTACGACGGGCCATGGGACAAGCGGATTCTTCCTCTCTGCGAGCTCTTTCGGCATGAGTCCTCTCTCCCTCTCCAGCCTCCTCTTCACGTCTCTCAGATCCCACCACACGCCCTTCACCCACCCCGTGGGGGTGGTTTTCCATAACATGTTGAGGACGGCCGCCGCGTCTCTATCCGCCACATGGCCGTGGGGACACCACAGCGTATGCCAATCGCCGCCGTCCTCCAGCTTGGCGAAGTGGATTGGACAGGCCTTGCTGTTTCTGAAGCTGGAGGCGTAGAAAACCGCCGAGCCGCCCTCCGCCGCCTTGTCCTCGCGCAGAACGTCGCGGACACAAGGGAGTTTAGAAAGTTCGTGGGGAGACTTCGTGAGAGGAGGCGGAAGGAGGGCCGGGTAAAGCAGACCGCTCGCGAGGTGGCGAGGAGCCCCGCCGTGATTATAACCGAGGATCTGGGCAAGAACCCTCAGGAGGGGATGATCGGCGTTGAGGAGAAGGCGAAAAGAGGCGTAAAGAAGAAGGTAAAGAGAACAGAGCTGAGGCACCGCATCAAGCAGACGCCCTTCAGAAAGCTCGTAAGGGCTGGCCCTTTCTTCACCGTCCCTGCCCGCGAAGGGATATCTGCGCCTCAGCTCCTCCAGCTTTTTGCCTCTAACCGCCTCGTACCTCTTCGCGAGGCGGCCGAAGTCCGTCCTTATGGAGTAGACGGCGGGGTCTACATAACGCCGGTTCCACCGCGCCACGGCGTCCACCGTCGAGAGCAGACTCACGCGGGCAACAGCCACCGAGTTCTCGTTCACATCGAAGGCGACGATCTCCGCCGGAGGCTCCCCCTCGGCTGTACGTCGAAGGCGAAGACGGCGTACCACCTGCCCCTCCGCCGCTTCACCGTAAGGGTGGACGCCAGCTCGGCCTCTTTGCGCAGAACCCTCCACCAGTACAGCCAGAAGCGTCTATGCGGCTTTATCCACAGCTCGTACCTCTGTCGTTTGACTCCCCTGCCGAAGAGTTGAAGCTCAAGCCTAACGGGGGCGGCTGAGGCGGTCGTCCTCTGATAGCTCCAGCTGTCCTTGGCGAGGCGGGTCGAGACCCGCCTCACCTCGGGGCGGGGCTTGCGGACCCGGCCGTCCCTCCTCGCCTCCAGAAACGACCTCCCCGCCTCGACGCCTTGGTTCATGGCCTGCTGGACCAGCTGCGAATGCAACCACGGATACAGCTCCCTAAAACGCCTATACAGCTCTTCGCGCTTCTCCCTCTCCAGCGTCCCCCTCTCGGCCACATACACCGCCGCCTCCTCCACGATGCGGCGGTACGCCTCCTCCACGGCGGAAAGCTCGGGCGGCGGGCTCTCCACCGCCACGGCAACAGCCCTCCTCACGTTCTCCATGCGCCCACCTCCCACAAAAAACTTTGATGAACCGCATCCCCGCCCTGAAGGGCGAGGCTTTCGCCCGTAGTAACCGGCGTTGACGACTGGCGGCTGGGCTGACCTGACTGAACTAAACCTACAGAATTCCGTTTCTACTACCGAGAGTTCTGGGACACATGTATAGTTGCCCGCTACTACCTGTGAAGAAAGAACGCTTGGGATGGGCAGAAGCTCACCGCAGTACGAATCGACCCACATCAGCCGGGATGTTATAGGGCTAATAGAGGAGGAGGGATCTCTCCTTTAGCCTGCCTGTTTCTGGGTCAACCTCAAGTTCAAGTACCTCGAGCGTAGTGACGCCGATAAGCACCTTATCTATGATGTCGGAGATCAGCACTGGGACCACCTCCGACCTGCCCTCAATTTCGATGAGCGCCCTCGACCTGTCAACCTCGATGACGCCGGCCCCCGTCTCAACCCTCGACCTGCCGGTTACCCTGAGCCCCAGCTCGTTGGCAACGGCCCTAGGCAACACTGTTAGCGTGGCTCCGGTGTCCACAAGCGCCCTGGCCTCAACGGCCCTTGAACCATCCTCATTACCGACCTTCACCGTAACCCAGACATGGCCCATTGCGAATAACCAGGCGGCGGTTATTTAAAGGCGATCAGTGGCTGTCTCAGCCAAGGCCGATAGTTGCCGCCCTCGACATCGACTTGAGGAGGGCGTAGAGTCCGGCACCGCTCGCCGTAGTCGCGGCGTGCCGACGCGCGGCGGCCGAGGGCCCGGCCGTCACACGAGCTCGTCCAGCGTGTGGTAGCGGCCGCAGTACTCGCAGGCGAACGTGGGCGGGTCACCCCTAACGAGCACGAACGACGTGACCACGCTCTCCCTGTGCTGATTGGTTATGCAGTTGGGGTTTCTGCATTTGAACTTGCCCCTTATGACGGGGGGAGGCCTCACCTTGTACTTCTTCACCACCTCGTAGTTCTTCACGATGTTTATCGTGGCCGTCGGGGCTACCGCCGAGATCACGTCGACCTCGTCGGGCGTCAGCTCTCTGCCCTCTATCTTCACCATGTCCTTGCGCCCCAGCTTCTCCGAGTCCACGTTCATGACGAGCGCGACCCTCAGGCCCTCCCTCCCGGTTATTCCCAGTATCCTCAACACCGCCAGAGCCCGGCCGGCCGGGATGTGATCTATCACCGTGCCGTCCCTGATCTTGCTCACTATGAGCTCCTTGGCGGACACGTGATCTATTCGCCCCCTTAAAAGAATTGTTGCGCGCCGGCCGCGGCGCTCCGAGACCTTGAAGCCGCGCGGATACGCGCAAGTCGCCGCGCATCGGAAACGCGCCAATCCGGCCCCATATCGATCTTAGCATTCAGGTATCGATACGGTAGCTGAGACATCATTAAGTATCCTGAGCCCCCTGAGCGTTCATAGGCAAGTCCCCACCCAATCGACTCGCCCTCCCCTCGGCACAGCACTAGCATACCTCTTATCGCGATCGGCCCTCGCTCCCAACCGCTCTCATTAGCAATAGGCGGACCACCAAGAAGGCCGTGAATGAGCTTGCGGCTGCGAAGTAGTAGGCGTAGGAGTAGTGGAGTTGGTAGAGCAGGCCCATTACCGTGTTGGCTAGGAATATGCCGATACTCCTGCCGAAGGACAGGAGCCCCATCCCCATGCCCATCCTCTCCCTGGGGGCTACCTTAGATATTATTGTTGGCTCGAAGGTCTCGGTGGCGGCCACCGCAACGCCGAGCAGAAAGGCCGCTGGGTATATGCCCGTTATGCCCATCGGCGACAGCAGGGCGAAGCCCAGCGAGGCGAAGACGCCGAGCAGGTAGCCTAGGTATGAGAGGCCCGCGTACTCATCTATCCTAGACTTGCCGAAGACGTAGCCGAAGACCGCCGAGGTGGCTAGGAAGACGCCGTAGGCGACCACCGCTAGGTAATCCTCGTGGGTGAACTCAGCCGTTGTTATCACCGGGAAGCCGAAGCTGTACTGGCTGAAGCCGAAGAAGAACGTCGACACCACGACCAGCCACAACGCCCTGCCCAACCCCCTCAACTCTGTGAATGAGGCTGAGCCGGCACTGGAGCCACGCCCGGCGTTGACTAGGGCTATGAGAAGGGTAGACACCGCCAGTGGCGCCGCCGTTATTAGGAGCAGGTACTCCACGGGGAACTTCACGAAGAGCAGTATAGCCGTGTATGTTATCGACAACGCAGCTCCGGCTATGTCCAGCGCGTGCAGTATGCCGAAGGCCTCATTCCTCTCGCTTGGGTCGGTGACCTCGGTCATCATAGCCCTCCTCGGCGGCGACCTGAAGTTCCTAAACCACCAGCCGACCATGAAGATCAACAGGGCCTGCCACCAATACTTGGCGAAGCCGAGGAACGAGACCGATATTATCAACGCGTTGCCGAGTATGGCCATCCTCTTCCTGCCAAACCTGTCGCCAGCCAAGCCGCCCAGAAACGCCATTAGGCTTCCGAGCCCATAGTTGATAGCCTCCGCAACCCCGTAAAGCCACATGGGAGCGCCCAGGTATATCACGAAGATCAGCGGGAACATGACCACCGCCGCCTGGTAGCCGAGATCCGCGAAGAAGGCTGAGAAGGATATCTTGAGAACCTCATTAAGGTTCTTCATGGTGCGCCCGGCCGACGTGGGTTTTAAATGTCTTGCCTTTATCGATGCAACCTTCTAGATGGAATCGTTGCACGCAGGCTTGAGGCCGCGCCATTCCGAGACCCTGGAGGGGTCCTCCAATACGTAGCGGCCCACTATCTCGAAGTCGGCGCCTGCCCTTATCGCGTCCCCGGGCCTTCCGCCCTGCGCCCCTATCCCCGGCGAGATTATCCTCGCGGAGCAGCCCAGGGCGCGTCTCGCGGCCGAGACCACCTGCGGCTCGTTGCCCGGCGCCACCGCTCCGCGGAAGCCGGCGACTTGCCCCAGCAGCTCCCTCCACAGCCCGTCGTAGCGGGAGCCGGTGGTCATCTTCACCAAGACGTAGAGCCTCTCGTCCTTCTCCAGGCTTGGCAGTAGAAATCCGTGCGCTATGGCGCAGCACGCGCCCGCGGCCGCAATTTTATCCACGACGCGCCTCACTATATAGGGTATGTCGGCCAGCTTCAGATCGACCACGACCGGGCCCAGCCGCGAGACCGCCTTGATGGAGTCCAGGCCGGCCTCGAGGACCAGGTCCCAGCCCACCTTAAAGCCGGCGACCTCGTCCCGCAGAGATTCCGCCACGGCCAGCGCCCTCCTCAAGTCTACGTCGAGGGCGACGACTACCGGGTACATGGAGATGCGGCAACATTTATTTAACTGCATAATCTGCGCGTGTCCTGGCGGGGCAGAGACGTGGTCTCCATGAGGGATTTCTCGAGGGGCGATCTGGAGGTCCTATTCGAGAGGGCGAGGGAGATGGAGAGATACGCCAGGTCCGGCCTCGACGTGCTTAGGGGGAGGGTCATGGCCGTCGCCTTCTTCGAGCCGTCGACGCGGACCCGCCTCAGCTTCGAGACAGCCATGAAGAGGCTCGGCGGCGAGGTCGTCGGCTTCTCCAGCGCCGAGGGGACGAGCGTCGAGAAGGGCGAGACCTTCTCCGACACCATAAGGATGCTGGACGCATACGCCGACGTGATAGTCGTCAGGCACAGGCTGGAGGGGGCCGCGCGGCTCGCCGCGGAGATAGCCCAGTCGCCCGTCGTGAACGCCGGCGACGGATCCTTCAACCACCCGACGCAGGCCATGCTGGATCTCTACACCATCTGGAGGGAGAAGGGCAGGATCGACGGGCTCAAGATCGGCATCATGGGCGATCTGAAGTACGCGAGGACCGTCAACTCGCTCCTCGAGGGGCTTTCCCTGTTCGACGTCGAGATAGCCTTGATCTCGCCGGAGTTCTTAAGGCCGAGGCAGGAGACCTTGGACTACGTGCAGTCGAGGGGCCTGCGCCTGAGGGCCTACACGAGGCTTGAGGAGGCGTTGGGCGAGCTCGACGTGCTCTACGTAGTGAGGATCCAGAAGGAGCGCTTCCTCGACCCGCTCGAGTTCGAGCGCGTGAAGGGCAGCTACAAGCTGACGGCCGAATCGCTGAGGGGGGCCAAGGACGACCTCATCGTCCTGCATCCGCTGCCCAGAGTCGACGAGCTGGACGCGTCCGTGGACAGGACGAGGCACGCCGCCTATTTCAGACAGGCGGCGTACGGCGTGCCGCTGAGGATGGCGCTCCTCAGCCTCGTGCTCTCCTGAAGTGCCGTTTATATAGATAGCCGGCCACCCAACGGCCTCTTTTGGTCAGATCGTAGTATATGCCTGAGCCCTTGCGGTCCGGATTCCGTCTCTTTACTTTAAGCCACGGCTTTATTGACGAAGTGACGAGGCCCTTGAGGCTACCCCTGTACCTCTCCAGCAGACCCATTTCCTCCAGCCTCCTGCAGGCCTCCTCCACTTCCCCCTCGGGCGCCACGGGGGTCCAACCGGCCGCGCCCAGGAGACGCCGCGCCATCAGCCAGGGCGTGTCGGGGCCGTAGGCGTATATATGTGCCAGGATCTTCCTCTCCAGCTCGGTTAGGCCCTCGGCCGTCTTCTCTATCTCGGCCTGATCCACGACTCCGCGTCGGGAGCCGCTTAAAAGCTTGCAACGACGACTCTGTAGACCCCGCCTCCCTTGGCTATCAAGATCGGGGCGCCGCACCGGATCTCCAGCGCCCTTCTAACCGCGTCGTAGTCCCGCGTCAAGACCGCGCAGCCCTCCGCGCAGGCGAGCTCCACGGCCAGCTCCTCGGCTGGCTTCCTCTCAGAGAGGCGGCAGTCCAGGCCGTAGCGCCCGCAGAGGTCGAGGTAGCGCCTGGCTCTGCCCAGATGCGTCTCGTGCCAGGCGTCTAACACGAAAATGGCGCGTATCCCGGCCTCGGCGAACCCGCTGAAGAGCTCCTCGGGCCTCGAGAGCGAGGCGGCCACCGAGAACGCGTCCACCACGACGCAGCTGTGCCGAGCCAGCGCGTCGGGCTCGAGCTCAACGTCCAGGGAGCCCCACCGCTTCCTCACCCTCACGCCTGCGGCGGCCTGCGCGGTTAAAATATTTATGGGGCCCCTGCTCCGCCGGCCGTGAGGGTGGTCGTGGTGGGAGGCGGGATAGCGGGCGTCTTCACCGCCTACTTCCTGCGGAAGCTAGGAGCCGAGGTGGTGGGGTTCGGCGGCCGTATGGAGTACCCATTGACGTCGCTCGTGTTGACGCTCTCCATGCCGGACGGCGAGGATATAGAAATGGCGAGGGAGAGCCTGGCCGTCTATAGGGAGCTCGCGCCCGTGAGGCCGATCACGTCGGTGGACATAATGCCGGCGACGGCCGATCTGGGGAGCTTGAGGCGCGCCGGCGTCAAGTACGACGTCGTCGATAGGTATGGAGGCCTCCTGCTGGCGCGGGACGAGATGGCCGTGATAACCACAGACTATTTGATACCTGTGCGCAGAGTGGTGGCGAAGCTCAGGAGAGAGCTCGGCTTTTCCGCCGAGAAGGCCAGGCTGGCGCGCGAGGGGCGCACGGCGTACGTCGTAGCCGACGGGAGGAGCGTCAAGGCCGATGCGGTGGTTCTGGCCGCCGGCGCCAGCAATAGGGAGCTGGCGTCGCGGATAGGGGTTGAGCTTCCGTTCAGGCCCTATTCCTGCTACGCAGCGATCCTCCTGGTGCCCAGCTGGCTGAGAGGTTTGAGCATAGGCGACTACGTTATGTCTTGGTACGGCAGGCCGGGCCCATGGCCGTTCTACATAGCCGGCGATGGATGCGGCGAGGCCCACACGCCCCCTCCCAGGGGCTATGCGGCGAGAATAGCCAGAATGATCTCCCGGAGAGCCGGCTGGGCCGTCCCTCTATACGCCAAGGCGGGTCTCTGCGAGGGCTCGCCGACGGGCGGCCCCCTTGCGGGCAAGGTCGGAGGGCTGGAGAACCTCTACGCGGTGGGCGGGCTCGACGGCTACGGCAGCATGGTGGGCCCCGCGGTCGCCAGGAGGCTGGCCGAGGCGGTAGTCGGAGGGCGGGCCGAATCCCTGCCCGACTTGTCCGAGATCCCGGAGTTCGGCCCCTGCGTGGAGCGCCACGACTGGAGCTTCAGCCTACGACGATAGTGAGGTTGTCGAGGGATCCGTTCAGCCGCTGGATCAGCCCAGTGCAGGTGTTGTAGATGCCTGTGGAGTTTATCGCGAGCTGGCAGGGCGGAGCTATGGTGACAGCCGCAGAGCTACCTTGGCCGTACACGACCGCGCTGATCGGCGAGCGGGGGGCTGAGGGACCGGACGTCGTGAGGACCGCGACCAGCCCTATCGCCAGCCCCAGTATGAACATGGAGACGGCCAGTAGGGTTGTCGAGAAGGGCTCCTCCATGGCCTTGAGAACTGTGGATTTAAATAAAGGTTTCATATCCGGCGATGGGGAGAAACCGGACGTGCGAGCGATGAGCTGCTAACGACGGGCCGACGCAAGGGATATCAGATACAGTAGCTTCGCGCCGGCTCTAAAGCCGCCCGCTATGGGCTCGAGCAACCCCCACTTGACCAAATAGCCGAGCTGGCCAGGCCCCATGCCTAGATCGAGGACGGTTCTATACGCGAGGAAGCCCAGCTCGGCTATCTCCTCGAGGCCCTCCCGCCGTATCCCAAGCGCCTCGGCCACCCTCTCGGCCGCCCTCCAGTACTCCACATCGTTCCAACGGCCGCCGGACGGCTTCTTGACGACCGGCGTGTACTCCTCGCCGCCTGGGCCCACGTTGCCCTTGAAGGCGCCCACCAGACGCCGCCTCACGTGGCCCGGCACGGAGTCGGTGAGGTAGATCCGGCCGGGCGCCTCGACGGGCCTGGGCACGATGACCTGTAGGTCGACGCCTAGGCGCACGGCGAGGTCCATCGTCTCGAAAAGCCCCGAGAGGTCCCAGCGGAAGTCCACTGCGGCCGAGGCCGGCGAGTTGCTCAACGCGGCTATGGCCGCTACGGCGGGCGTCGGGTAGGCGGATATACAGCCCGTCGCGGCGCCTCTGTACGGCAACATGAACGCCAAGTGGGACCTCTCTAGAGGCAGTTGGCCGAGGAGCAACACGGGGTCCATCTCGGCGAGGCCCAGGACCCTTTGGTCCACTAGATATTGGGCCACATCGACGCCGAAGGCGGCGCGCACGGCCTTGGCGAAGAGCTCCAGGGAGGGCGATGAGAGCTTGAGGGGAGGCGGCTGCCCCCCGCATAGAGGCGACACCACCACCTCGACGTCTCTTGCCAACACTATATCGGCGCCCCTGTCGATGACTATGGACAGCACGACTTAAATAACGCCTTTATTATAGCTTATGAGCCTGGCCGGCGTCCGGTTTGACTATATCCACGCCGAGAGGGTAGCCTCGCCGCCGCCCAATACCCCCCTCCAGATCCAGATGAACTACCAGATAGAGGCCGATAGGGCCGTGAGGAGAGGGGGCGTCCTGGAGTTGCCCTTCGCGCTGACGCTGACCACGAACCCCAGCGCGGTTACCCTCACGATACGGGGCATCGCGGTGGTGCAGGGCGAGGTGGATCTGGGCAATCTGCCTCCCCACGTGGCCGTCCCCCTGATGCAGATGGCCATGTTCGAGGCGTCGCTGATATTGAGGGAGCTGGGGATGCCTCCCCTCGTCTATATTCAGCAGGGAGGCGGCTCCCAACAGCAACAACAAACCCGCTATTTCTAAATACATCTATATTATCTCTATATATAGTAAACCTTATTTCCCCATAGGTATTTTTACAGGGTGCTCGTCGTAGTGGCCCTAGGGGGAAACGCCTTCGCGAGGCCCGGAGGGCCCATGGACCAGGAGGAGCACGTCAAGAACATCAAAATAGCGGCGCGTGTGGTGGCCAAGATAGCTGAGGAGGACGGGGCGCAGGTGGTCGTAACGCACGGCAACGGCCCCCAGGTCGGCCTCCTCGACGAGCTACAGCTCCTGGCCGAACGGCGATATTTCAGGCTGGACGCCCTGGTGGCGGCGACCCAGGGGCTTCTGGGATATCTCCTCGTCGAGTCCATAGACGAGATGCTGGGCCCCGGCAGGGCGGTCGCGGTGGTCACCAGGACGCTGGTGGACGAGGGGGATCGGGCCTTCGAGAACCCCACGAAGTTCGTCGGGCCTGTGTACGCCAGGGAGGACGCCGAGAGGCTGGCGGCCAAATACGGCTGGGCGGTGAGGGAGGACGTGGGGCGGGGCTGGAGGCGCGTCGTGCCTTCGCCGGAGCCCGCCGCAGTGGTGGAGGCCGAGGCCATAAAGGCCCTTTTGGACAGGGGGCTGATCGTGGTGGCCCTGGGGGGCGGCGGCGTGCCCGTCTCCAGGCGCGGCGGCGTCGAGGCCGTTGTCGACAAGGATCTCGCAAGCCAGGTGCTGGCCAACGCGCTCGGCGCCGAGGCGCTCGTCATACTCACCGACGTGGACGGCGTCTACGTGGATTTCAACACGCCGAGGCGGCGAAGGCTCGAGAGGATAAACGCAGAGGAGCTGGAGAGGCTATACAGAGAGGGGCAGTTCCCCGAGGGGTCCATGGGGCCTAAGGTCCTCGCCGCATTGAGATTCGTAAGGAACGGGGGGAAGTGGGCGGCGATAGGCGCGCTTGAGGACGGCCATGAGGTCTTCAAGGGGCGTAGGGGGACGCTAATCCTCCCCTAACTCTGTCGAGCTCCACCTCGAGCTCGACGCGTTTGCGCATATCGCGTATCCTCACGACCCCCTTCTCCAGCTCCTTTCTCCCTATTATCACGAAGTACGCCACGCCCGTCTTCGCGGCGCGCTCCAACGCCTCCCTCAACGTGAGCTCTCCGAGGTCCACGGCGACGGAGGCCCCCTTATCCCTCAACGCCTCAGCCACCTCCACGGCCGTCTTGAACGCGTCCTCCGTCACAGGATATATGTAGTAGTCGAGCGGGCGCTCGGCCCGGGTTATGCCGGCCGCCTCCATGAGCCTCTCGACGCCTATGGCGAAGCCGAGGGCTGGGGTCTTGACGCCGCTGTATAGCTCTATCAAGTTGTCGTACCGGCCTCCTCCGCCCACGGCGAGTCTGTACTCGCCCGCGTAGGCCTCGAAGACCAGGCCTGTGTAGTAGTCCAGGCCCCTAACTATGGAGAGATCGACCTCGAATCTGCCCAACACCCCGTAGGCGTCCAGGGCTTTGACGATGCGGCTGTACCTCTCGCCGAGATCCCTATCGTATTTGCTGAAGAAGTCGGGGGCCTCGGAGCCGGGCCTCCGCTCGGAGATCAACGCCATGAGGGCCTCGGCGGTGGCTCCGTCCAGCCCGGCCCTCCTCAACATCTCCAGGATCTCGCCGTCGGGCACCTTCCCCCTCTTGTCCAACGCCCTGAGGACCTCCTCGCGGGATCCCCCGACCCCGAGCGACGCGAGCATTCTGTCCATCGCCGCGCGGTCGTTGAGCTTTATCGCGTAGTCGCGCACGCCCACGGCCTCCAGGGATTTGGCCATCAAGGCCAAGACCTCGGCGTCGGCCCTCGGGCTGTCCGAGCCCACCAGCTCCACGCCGAACTGGTGGAACTCCCTGTAGCGCCCGTGCTGGGGCTCGTCGTAGCGCCACACCTTTGTGAAATAATACCAGCGGACCGGCTTGGGCTCGTCCAACCTGTACGACAGCACGCGGGCCACCGGCACCGTCATGTCGAAACGCAGGCCGAGCTCGCGGCCGGCCTTATCTCTGAAGTAGTATATCTCGTCCACTATCTCGCGGCCGGCCTTCCTCGCAAGGACCTCGAAGTGCTCCACTGCGGGCGTCTCTATGCGCCTATAGCCGAAGGCCTCAGCGACTTTCGACAGGCCCTCCTCCACCTTTTTCAGGGCGTAGTACTGCTCTGGCGTTATGTCGCGCATCCCGCGCACTGGCCTCCTCAGCTGGTCCTCCAGGCCGGGCATTACAGGACCGACCTAGTCACCTTCTCCACGTTTATGCCTATCCCGTTTTGCTTCAAGTAGGCGAGGACTCTGGGCATCAGCTTGTTGCTCAGACCGATCGCCTCGGGCGGCGTCGCGCCGGGGTCCAGGTCCTTAATCGCCGTAATCAACGAGGCCGCGGTCAAGCCGGTCGCTCTCTGCATGGCGGACCACTCCCCTGAGGGCTCGACGACGACCTCGTAGGTTATTCTCTCGTCCGGGCTCTCGCCGGCCACCTTCATGTAGACCACGTCGGGCACCTGGAACCTCAGGCGGCTTAAGAGCGCGGCGAGCACCTGCCTAGGCCTCACGCCCTCCACCGCCTCGTCCGACATGAGGCCCAGGTCCCTCAAAAGCCTTACCCGCTCCACGTGGCCGGGCCACCTCAGAGTCTTCTCGAACATGTTGGGGACCTTGGACGTCTTCAGCAAGGTCCTCAAGCCGTCTGTGTAGAACGCCTCCATCTTGCCCAGCGGCGTGTCCACCAGCTCGACGTCGGACAGAGGATCCACCGACTCCACCCTGCCCCTCCGCACTATCCGCGCGGGCCTTGTGTACTCCTCTATCAGGTCGTAGGGGCTCCAGGTTATGGAGTAGCCCAGAGGGCCCACGGGAGTTCTCGGGACGCCTCCCACGTAGATCTTGATCTCCTCGAGCCTGGGGATCTCGGAGATCAGGCGGCCCACCAGCATGTTGGATAGGCCGGGAGCCACGCCGGCGTCGGGTATATAGCGTGCCCCGGACCTCTTGGCCACGTCGTGTAGCGACAAGGCGTCTTCAGGCATGTAGGACACGTCTATTAGATCCACCCCGCGCTCCAAGACGCGTTCAGCAGCCTTATACGCGGCGGGGCCAGGCAACGCGCCTACGGCCAGATCCGCCGACTTCACGTCCACCGACTCCACGTCGCCCTTGACCATCCCCGGGCAGTCGCCGCCCCTCACGTCCACCGAGACCACCTCGTGGCCCCTCTCGTGTAGGTGGCGGGCGATAAACCTCCCTATGTTGCCGCAGCCCAACACCAAGACTCTCATCGAAGTCGGTGAACTAGTAATTTAAAATATTTCATGTTGCATGGGGATCAAGCCTGAGGAAAAACCAGTAGGAGATGATAGGAAAAGCCGGTTTTACTTCGGCGGGGCTTTAGGCCTTCCTAGCGGCCGCGCCTCACAGTATCCGTATGTACTCCTTCGTCCTCGCGAACATCGACCGCCTCTTAGGCCTGTAGGCCTCCCTCACCCCGCCTTCATGGGGCTCCAGTCGGCTGAACTCAAGCTCAAGCCTCCTGACGTTGACGCCCCCGTCGGCTGAGCAGTAGGCCCAGCCGAATAACGATATGCAGGCCTCCGACCCGTCCCTCGACGCGTAGGCCTCCACGGAGTACGGGTTCACGAGGCCCACGGGCCCCTGCCCTATCAGCTCCGCCATCCATGGGTATCTCCTCAGAACCTTGGCTATCCTCACGATCTGCTTCTCCGCGCGGGGCGCCCACGTCCTCAGCCAATCGACGCCTAAGGCGCCCAGCTCCGGATACTCCTTTAGGAGCCGTTCGACTGGGTCGGCCGGCTCGGGAGGCGGTCGAGGCGGCCTCTTCGTCGCGCCCGCGTCCACGCCGTTGCCCGAGCTCATGCCCTCATCCTCCTAGCGGCGCCCTTGACGCCCACGATGGTCACGCCGGCCGCCTCCGCCAGGCGTATCAGCATCCCGTACTCCTTGTACGTGGCGAGCCAGAGGGCCGCGGCGGCCAGGACCCAGGGGTTCCTGCCCACAACGGCCCTCCTGTTTCCGGCCAGAATCTCAAGGGCCCTCCTCACCACGGGAGCCGGCAGTCCGGCCCTAGCGGCCACCATCTTGACGTAGTCCTCAATTGGCGGCCTCCTGCCCCTGGCCGCCTCGTTAAGCCTCCAGGCCGCCCTCCTGACGGCCGACTTGTCGGCCTTGCTGCACTTGAGGAAGTCGCCCAACGGCCGGGGCTCGCCCAGATCCCTAGAGGCGAGCCAGAGGGCCGCCACAGCGACGGCTCCGGCAGAAAGGCCCTCCAGGTCGTATATGTGCCTCCTCACCAGCGCCATCGCCGCCTCGGCGACGCGGTGCGGAGCTCCGGCGCACTCCCTGATCCGGCTTATCTCGGCGCCTATCGCCGCGAGCCTCGCCTCCCTCCCGTGCAGGGTGTCCCTGTGGAAGCTCGCCAGCGCGAGCCACCGGGGGCCGTGCCCCATCCTCACGCCGATCTCCGTCTTGCTCACGAGCCTCAGGGGTGCCGCGCGGATGCGCGCAGGCTGGGACGCGTCGTAGGCGCGCCACTCGGGGCCTGTGTCCGCCACGCTGTCCACCACGAGGCCGCATTGGGTGCACACCACCTCCCCCCTCTGCCAGTCTACGGCGAGGGGCCCTCCGCACGAGGGGCAACCCACCCGACCCATGCCCCCAAGAAAGCCCATCTTTAATTTTCGCAAAATCGCTATAATGATAAGCGATATTAATATATGATTATTAAGTACGCCGAAGGATAGGCGATTTAAGGCGCCGAATCTTAACATAAATAAATTATGCAAAGCCCCCGAGGGGAAAGCGGTTTAAGGCGCCGCCTTTTCGGCTTGACGTAAAAGTTTAGCCGACAAGGGGAAAGGGAGGGGAAAAGGTAAGGAAAAAGGGTCTCAATCCCGGCAGAGCCTGAAGCGCCTTGCCCTCTCGACGGCCTTCCTCCTCGCGGCCTCGTTGCCGACAAGGGCGAGGGCCCATCCCCTAAGCCAATCGACGGCCTCCCTGTGGAGCATAAAGCCGACGACGGGCTCGGTGTTGAGGAGGACGTGCATCTCCTCGACGCCGATTAACATATCGGCGTGCTGGGGGCAGGCCACGGCGGTGAACCTCTCCTCGCCGAAGGACACCTCCACTCCGAAGAGGCCGTTCCCGAACACCCAAGGGTAGGCCACCCACGCCCTGTCGGCCCACCTCTCCCCGGGCTCTCGACCTTGCGGGAATTTGACCGTGGCGAAGGCCGCCTTGCCGAGAACCATCCAGGCTGTGGGCACGGCCGCCTCCAGGGCCCTCCTAGCCATCCACTCCAGCCTGTACCACTCCTGGAGCTCCATGCCCCCAAGAAAGCCCATCTTTAAAAGTTTTTCGCAAAATCGCTATAATTATAAGCAATAATAATGTATTGAGGTAAAGATCGCCGGGAGTATGCAGTTTAATACGGCGCATTTCTTGACTAACAAAAAATATTATGCTCTAGAATCCACGGGGTTTAAGGCGCTGGAGATCTTGATTTTACAAATTTTATAGAGGCCGCAGGGCGCGCGCGGGGGCGGCGCCTACGCCCCCCTCATCCGGGGACGGCGTATGGAACGCGCGGGCTCGGCGGGCTCCTCCGCCGTCGCGGGCCTCCGACGCTGACGGAGCCGCCGCCCGACCGCGAGGGCGGCTATATATCTATCCCGTGGAGCTATATACTGGCCTCCGCGCCCCCATCGAGGATGCAGGTATAATACAGGAATTTTACGGGAAGCCCGGGCCCACCTTTAAAAACCCGCCTTTTCCCTCCGGTGTAAGGTATTTAAGGGGGTGCGGGGGGGGGGG
>Ga0326765_100004_pt1 | contig 102442 bp, 118 predicted proteins | sample NORRB_P_FD_207670 | JGI IMG/M metagenome (GOLD analysis project Ga0326765, IMG submission 207670) | Hot spring water microbial communities from Norris Geyser Basin, Yellowstone National Park, WY, United States - NOR.RB_P | ecosystem: Environmental > Aquatic > Thermal springs > Unclassified... | reverse complement strand
GGGGCATAAACGTGATCAGGGAGAGGGTGAAGGAGTTCGCCAGGACGGCCCCGGCCGGAAAGGCGCCGTTCAAGCTGGTCGTCCTCGACGAGGCCGACAACATGACCTCGGACGCCCAGCAAGCCCTAAGGAGGATAATGGAGATGTACGCAAACACCACAAGGTTCATACTGCTGGCAAACTACGTATCCGGCATAATCGAGCCCATACAGTCGAGATGCGCCATATTCAGATTCTCCCCTCTGCCCAAGGAGGCGGTTACGTCTAGGCTGAAATTCATAGCGGAGCAGGAAGGCGTCAAGGCCTCGCAGGAGGCGCTGGACGCGATATTCGATTTCACGCAGGGCGATATGAGGAGGGCAATAACGGCGCTTCAGATAGCCAGCTCGACGACCAAATCCGTAGACGAGGAGGCCGTCGCCAAGGCCCTCGGCTACGTCAGCCCGTCCATGTTGCGCCAGATAATCGCCGAGGCCGTAGGCGGCAGCTTCAGCAGGGCCATGTCGCAGATATATGGGCTGGTGGCCGACGGCGGAGTAGGCGAGCTGGAGCTCGTGAGGCAGATCCACCGCGAGGTCCTCAGGCTGGACGTCCCGGAGCACCTAAAGCCGGACCTCGCGTTCGAGGTGGGGAGGTCTCATTACGCGATCCTGCGTGGCGCAAATGGTTTACTTCAAATATATGGATTATTAGCAAAAATAAGGAAGACGATTAATACATATAAGAAAAGTTAAATATAATATAGCATAAATAAAACAATTATACTAAATAAACGAAAAATTTATATATGGATAAACTATTTATAAGGGATGTCTTCCCAGTCCGGCTCCCAAGGCGTGCCCCACAAGCTCCGAGTGGCCAAAAGTACCGATGGATATTTAAGCTTGATCACGGAGACCGGAGAGCCGTATATATGTCCCGTTTGCGGAAACGATAAGTTCGTCTACAACTATGAGAGAGGCGAAATTGTATGCGTCGTCTGCGGCACCGTGATCTCGGAGAACTTGGTCGATCTAGGCCCCGAATGGCGAGCCTTCACCAATGAGGAGAAGGGACAGAGGGCGCGTACAGGCGCGCCCATAACGCGTCTGGTCTCGGAGGCCTTGACCACGGTCATCGACTGGAGGGATAAGGACGTCTCGGGGAAGGAGCTAGACCTCAGGCGGAAGCTGGAGGTCATAAGGCTGAGGAAGTGGCAGACCAGGGCCCGCGTGCAGACCTCCTACGAGCGCAACTTCGTCCAGGCCGCGCAGGAGCTGGAGAGGCTCAAGAGCTCCATGGGGGTGCCGAGGCCCTGCGTGGAGCAGGCGCTGGAGATCTACAGACAGGCGTTGGAGAAGGAGCTCGTCAGAGGGCGGTCGGTGGAGGCCATGGCGGCCGCCGCGCTGTATATGGCCTGCAGGATGCTCAAGACGCCCAGACCTCTCGACGAGCTCATGAGGTTCACCAAGGCCTCCAGGAGGGAGGTCGCCAGATGCTACAGGTTGTTGTTACGCGAGCTGAACGTCAGAGTGCCCATAAGCGACCCGGTGCTGTACATATCTAGAGTGGCTGAGCAGCTCAAGCTGACAGGCGACGTCGTCAAGACCGCCATCGAGATAATAAACAAGGCCAAGAAGGCCGGCTTGACCGCGGGCAAGGACCCGGCGGGCCTCGCCGCCGCGGCTGTCTACATAGCCTCTCTGCTGCACGGCGACAATAGGACCCAGAAGGATTTCGCCATAGCGGCCGGCGTGACCGAGGTCACTGTCAGGAATAGATACAAGGAGTTGGCGAAGGCGCTCGATATAAAGATACCCATCAAATGATCATAAAGAGCGACGACCTAGTGACGGTAAAGCCGGCGGAGGTGCCGCTCAGCAGCGGCCATGTGGTCATGTACTTGCGTAAACAGATCGTCGAGATGTCAGACGGCGAGCTCGTCGGCCTGGCCAGAGACGTAAAGGAGCTGATAGCCAAGATGAAGCGCGCCTACAGGCCGGAGGCATACAACGTGGTGCTGTGGGACGACAAGGTGGAGATAGTGCCTCGCTGGTGCGGCGACGTGAGCTTCAATGCCTTCTACGGGCTTAAGACCACTCCGCAGACTCCTTCGATGATTTTTGAATCATATAGATGAATATCACGTTAGATTTAATTTTCTTTATTTTTATTTTTAGTATAGGTTTATATGTTGTTTACAAGATTGAGCATGATGTAAAGATCTTGAGGATCCTGAAGGCCTATCCCGTAGCGGCGAAGGTGAAGGGCGAGGGCCTTATCGACTTCTCCAACCTATCGGTTCTGATCAGGGATTACGACATAGAGTACTCGGTGGATGGGCCTGTCGACGTGGAGAGGGTGGACGAGGGCGTATATAGGATAAGGGCCAAGTCGGGCGGCCGGGTGACGTTCAGGATAGTGGCGTACGGGAACTTCGACGAATACTCCGTGGAGAAGACCGTGGAGGTGCTAGGCGGATAGGGTGCGCGACAGCCTGAACACCTCGACGTCCCACGCCACGGCCGCCAGATAGAACGCTATATATGGGGCGGTGTCCCCGGCGATGGCGCCAGCTATGCCGGCCAGAGACGACAGGGCGAGCACGAGGCCCACGGAATCCACAAGCGCGATGAGGGGCACTATGACCACGTAGATCTCGGGCTCCCTCGCTATGGAGAGCACTAGGGAGGCTATGGCCGTTATCACTATGCCCACGACGGCGACTGGGTCCAACAAGAGCGTGGCGAAATATATCGCCAATACGGCGACGAATCTATATATGGCTAGGGATGCCAACAGCCTCTGCACGTCGGAGGTCGCGGAGGAGTATTTCAAGCTTTCCGGCCCCATCGCGGCGGAGAATACTTTATAAATCGGTCCTTGCGGGGTGCCCATGGTCGACGCCGCAGCGGCGACGCCGCCTCGACCGCTCGTGAGGGAACCCGCCGCCATAAGTAAAGGCGGAGTCGTCAAGTGGAGGACAGGCAGAGGGTTTTCAGCCGGCGAGGTGGAGAAGGCCGGCTTAACCGTGGAGCAGGCGAGGCTGCTCGGCCTCTACGTGGACGCCAGACGCAGGTCCGTCCACGAAGCCAACGTTCAGGCGCTTAGGGAATGGCTGGTCGAAATATTGGAGGGGCGGGCAGCTCCCCCCAGGCCCAAGACCGCGGTATCGACGTCGATCAAGCCCAAGAGAGGGCGCGCATATAGGGGCCTAACCTCGGCGGGTAGGAGAGCCAGAGGCTTGTTGGGCGCTAGATATAAGGAGACCCACGCCAGGAAGTGGAAGAAGAAGGCGGCGGAGAGAGCCGCCAGGAAGCGGCACGAGGCGACCAAGGGCCTGGGCAATCTGCAGAGAATTTCAAAAATAATATATAAGAAATAATTATTTAAATCTACGCAAATTCTCTATCAATATCTCTATTTCTAAATTGGTTATAGCCAATGGAATATATTCACGTTTACATATCTCTAGTGCAAGGTTGTCTATCTCCTTAACTCCGTGTAGCACGATTACGGCAGGCTTTAGGTTCACCACGGCGGACATGGACTTGACGGCTATGACGGGAGATCTGCCGGTCGACACCTTTGTGAATATGGCGGCTCTCTGCGACGTCGTGCCGTATAGGCGCAGATATTCGTTCGAGGGAACCTCTAGGACCAGCTTTATGCTGTCGACCAGGGTATAGCCGTATATATCCACAGGCGGCGGCTCTATCAAGACTTCCGCATCTATTGCGTTTAAAAACTCCTTGATGGGCACGGGAGACGTGAAGTCCCGCATGTCGAGCACGGCTATCCAGTACTTCTCCTTCAATATCTGCCGCATCAAGAGGTTGACGATAGGGCTGCCTCGCTCCAGGTCGGCCTCTATGAGAGCCTGTACCAGCCTCTTCACGAACCTGGCGCCGGGGAACTTCCTGCGGCCGGACTCATAATCGCTGATAACGCTCGGCGATGTGTTGAGCCGCACCGCCAACGCCGTCTGGGTCAGCCCGAAGACGAGACGCCACCTTTTTATCGCCTCGCCGGGATTCTCAGACATAATTATATCGCCCGCAATATACATCGCGACGTCCCTATACGGCTGAGTCATTGTGGAGAGATACGCATGGGAATATAATCATTTCTTTTTTGTAAACAGAGGACGTGCCGTGCCTCAAGCAAGAAAAGCTAAATATCGCTGGTACTCCCCCCACGTGATCAACAAGGACGAGCTTTTGAGCAAGATACGCGAATTGAGCTCCTCGATGGACCAGATAGAGGGGCAGATAGCCGCCATAACCAAGGAGATAGAGGATAAACGAAACGCTCTGGGCGAGGTCAGGAGGAGCCTGGCCGAGATCAGATCCCAGATAGACGGCGTAAGGGCTAAGTTCCAGAAGATAAGGGAGGATCTAAACCAGCTGAGGGCCAGGCGGCAGGAGATAATAGATTCGATACGTAAGGCCAAGTCCCAGATCCTGGAGCTGAACATGGAGGCCCAGAGGCATAGGGAGAAGCTCGACGCCTACAGGAAGGCCCTCAGCGCGATCAACGAGTACGTGGGGGGCAGGCCGCTGGACAAGGAGAAGATGAAGATGCTGGTCGAGCGGCTTGAGTACTACTTCGAGACTTCGCCGACCGACCCGGAGTGGGAGCGCCAGTTCATCAGGACCATATCCGAGATAGAGGAGGAGCTGAACTTGGCGGATTCCCTCGAGAAGCTGAGGTCCCACATACAGGAGATAAGGAATAGGCTGGACGAGCTGAGGAAGAGGAAGGACGAGATCAGGCAGAACATAGCGAACCTGGTGAGCTCTCTGAACTCGGTGAAGGAGGAGATAGCTAGGCTCAAGAAGGAGAGGGAGGAGGCGTATAGACAGCTGACGGAGCTGAAAAAGAAGCGAGAGGAGTTGAAACAGGCTAGGGACGAGCTGAAGAAAGCCATCGTGGATCTGGCGGTCAAGAGGAAGGGGCTGAGGGCCCAGCTGGCCCAACTTAGGGACGAGCTCAATAAGTACACCATACTGCTCAAGGCCGCGGACCTCTCGGAGAGGTACAAAAACGCCGTGGAGGTCCAGAACGCCAAAAGAGAGAGCTTAAGAGCGAGGGCCGAGGAGATATACCAGAAGCTGTTGAGAGGCGAGCGCCTGACCCACGAGGAGATGAAGGTGCTGGCGGAGGCCGGCTACCTAGCTGAGGAGTAGTGAGGGTACTCGTCCTCTATGTCGATCGCGATGGGGATCTCAAACAAGCCGGTATAAACACCCCTGTAGTGGGCAGGGACAACGTACTGCGTCTGGGGATTCAGTACATCTTGAGGCATCCCGACGATTCTGACGCCAACGCGATATTCGCGGCGGTCAAGACCTACGACAGCCTGGAGGAGAAGTTGGGCAAGGGGAACGTCGAGGTCGCCGTCGTCTGCGGCTCGCCTGACGAAAGCGTGGCGAATCTGGCGGTGCTCGACGAGCTGGGCCAGGTCCTCTCCGTGTTTGACGCCGACGCGATATACTTCGTGTCGGATGGCCCGTCGGACGAGGCGGCCGTGATGGCGGTCCAGACGCGTAGGCCCGTCATATCGGTCGAGAGGGTCGTGGTGAAGCAGTCCAGGTCTGTGGAGGAGACCGTGTCCTTGATAAGGTACTATCTGGCCAAGGCGGTGAAGGAGCCGGAGTACAGGAGATACACCGTGGGCATACCATCATTTCTTCTGTTTTTATATGCATTATCTATATTTATAAATATTTCAATAATTTCATATATTTTAGAATTAGGTGTATTATTTTTGATGTTTTTACTTATGATGTATGGATTTGGGGTCTACGACTTCCTGAAGACGACGTTAAGGAAGTACGAAGTCACCTTCGCGGTCTCGGTTATATCTCTCTTCGCGGTCACGGTCTACTTCACACTTGCCCTCTCGGGATATATCGGCATAAAGGTGCCGCAGAGCCTATCCATACGGTACGACAGGCTGGTGCCCGCCGTGGCGCTGGTGGCCCCGATAGCCAGCTACGCCGTCGAGGGCTTTCTAAGGACGCAACGTATATCGCGTAGCGTGTTCGTTCTGGCCGCGTTTGTGTTCTCGTTCTTCTACTTCATAATACCTCCGATAGTTGGGGCGTTCGGGGGGTCCCTCGACGTGAGGGCCCTTTTCGAGGGGGTTGTGTACTTCCTGGCGGCCACGATACTGGGGATAATAGCCGCGCTTGCGGCGTCGCGTGCGCTGCCGTCTGTCGTTAAATAAACGTCATGGTTGCCTGTCGAGGGAGGAGGCCGTCTCGCTTGCCGAGGCCTACGGCTGTAGCCTCGGCGAGGAGGGCCCCGCGGTCGTGCTGGAATGCCCCGACTGCGCCGTAGCTAGAAGGGCCGCGTTCGCCCGGCCCGCGGAGTCGCCTAGAGATAAGCCCCTGGAGATGAGGGAGAGGAGCGTGGTGACCATGGACGCCCTGACGGCGCGGCTGCTGGCAAATCTGGCCATGTCCAGACCTCTGTCGAGGGTCCTGGAGCCCTTCGTCGGGTCCGGCGCCATAGCGGCAGAGGCCGAGAGGTACGGGGCCTACGTGGTGGGGGTCGATATAGATATATCCATGCTGAGGAGGGCCGCTAGGAACACGTCGGCGGATCTCGTGCAGGCCGACTCGCGCATCTTGCCCTTCCGGAGGGCGTTCGACGCGGCGGTGGGCGACGCCCCATATGGCAGAATGTCGGTGGTGGAGGGCGACGTGGAGGGCTTGGTGAGGCAGTTTCTAGATGAGGCCATGTCAGTCGTGAAGGGCCGCGTGGTGCTGGCGCTTCCCATATACTTCGACGCGCCCCAGCTGCGCAGCTGCGCTATGTATATCCACGGGGGCCTGTATAGAGTGATAGCGCTGGCTCAATCGGGAGGGGGGCCCTCGTAGAAGACCCGCCCCCTGTAGGTCCGCGGCGCTATCCAGTCGAGGAAGCGCCTGACGTCGGACGTCTCGACGGAGAATATTATCGGCCCTAGGGGGGATTCGTTGGGCTCGGTGGCGAAGGAGACCACGCCGACGTACGCCGCCTGTTTATGTAGGTTGAAGACCAGACGCCCCTCGCCGGCTATAGACCTAGAGAGCACCGAACGCGCCGAGTCTTGGATCCCCTGGCGCCATATGGCCTCCTTCAGCTTCAGAAGAGATCTGTGGCCATGCCCCCTGGCCACCAACAACGTCGTATCGCCCTCGCGCCTTATCTCGACCTCGTCCGGCTCGAAGACGTTGAGGACGGCGCGCTTCACCTTCTCGGGGTCCTCCGTGGGCCTTATCTCGGCTATCACCTCGATCTTCACAGCCTCCTCGCCACCGCCTCTACCTCGGCCTCCAGCTCCTCTACGCTCTTGTCCTCGTTGACTATTATTGCGTCGGCCCTCATGAGGAGCGCCGTGACGCCCAGCCTCATCTCTCTGTAGTCGCGCAGGGCGAACTGCGCATATGTGGCCGGGTCGTCCTCCCTGCCCCTTGCGGCGAGGCGCCTCAGACGCGTCTGCCGGGACGCCACGACGTAGACGAGGAACAGCCGCCCGAGGGCCTCCTCCAGCGCCTCGACCTCCTCGGGGCTCCTCAACCCGTCTATCACTATCCTGTGGTCGCCCCTCACGCCGAGCCCCCGCACCACTGCCCTCATGCCGCCCTCAAGCCTTATCAAGACGGCGGCTTCGTCCGGCGTCACGCCCCTCTCCTCCGCGTACCTCCTTATCACGTCGCCCATTGTGTACGGCTTGAAGCCGCGTTTCACGAATAGGGATGTGATCAACGTCTTTCCGCTGCCCGGCAGGCCGGCTATGCCGACAGCTACCACCGCCCAAGCCTCTGGGCAAGTATTAAAAGTTCTCCGTAGTCGGCCTCGGCCTTGAAGCCTTGAGGCGACATATGCGTCGGCGTGGCGTAGATCCCGTGCTCGCGCAGCCGCCGCACCAGCTCGGAGACGCCGACCTTTAGATCCCCCAGCTCATGGGCCAGGTAGTACCAAGGCCTCGACACCGTGTACTCGAGGGCCAGGGCGCCCAACAGACGCCTAGCCCCCTCCTCCTCGGCCCCGTCGGCCAGCTCCGACGCGAAGGCCGCGTCGCCCAGCTCTCCGACCCAAAGAGGCCCGATGGAGGACGTCCCCTCGGTCTTCGAGACGCGTCTATATCCCCCCTTGATCTCGACGTAGGCAAGACTGCGGAGCGAGTCCGAGGCGTCTCTGGCGCCCTTCACCGCCCTGCCGCAGAACCTGAAGTAATGCCTCTCCCAATAGGCTATCAACGGCTGGAGCGCGAAGTCGTTGGCCGCCGCCACTCTGGCCAAGAAGCCCAGGAGCGCCCTGAGGCCCACCTCGACGTAGAAGGGCGTCTTGAGGAGCCTCACGCCGTATCTCCTCAACGCCTTCTCCCTATAGTTGCCCACAAGCACGGCCGTGTCGGTGGCGGTGGCGCAGAGAAGGCCGCCGTCCCTGATGGCCTGGAACGCCGACTCGGCAAAGGGGGCGGGGGAGCCGAAGGGGTCCAGGTCGACCACGTCGCACTCCCCCCTCAGCCGCCTCAACAAGATCGAGGCGTCTTCGTTGTACACCTCGGCCGATACGCCGTTCAGCTCGAGGTTCTTCCTCATCAGCTCAACTGCGGCCTTAGATATGTCGTTAAGGACGAGCCTCCCTACGGCGTTTGTCTCCAGGGCGTACCTTATGCCGCGTACGCCGGTGGCGCTCAAGGGCTCGCACACGTCGAGCCTCCTGCCCTCCATGCGCGAAAACGCGTCGAGGACCAGGACAGATATATATCTATTCCTGGACATATATCTATTGTAGAACACGGGGGCGTTCGCGGGATCTGCGTACTTGGCCGGGTCGGGCGCCCAGAAGCGGGCCCTGCCCTCCTCCAGGAGGATAAAGCTCACCTCTTCACGACCTCTACGCCGAATATGTCGGCGAGCTCCTCGGCCTTTTCGCGCCTCTCCTCGCTCTTGACTATGAACACAGGCTTGTCCTCGTACGCTATGCCGTTGGGGTGCGACTGCTCCAGCTTATAGGCGTTCGCGCCCATGGCCCTGCTCGCCTTATCTATGGAGTCGGCCCTGACGGAGACGAATATATCTATCCGCTTGAATATATCGGAGCCGAAGAACCTCGCCAGAGCCGCCGCCGACTCCTCAGGGACGCCCATCTCCCCCCGCTCGTACCTATAGACGGTCTCTCTGGAGACGGACAGCATCTCCGACAGGGCGCTCAAGCTGAGGCCGGCCTCCTCCCTGCGCTCCCGCAGGGTCTCTCCGTCCACCAGGGCGTAGCACCTTCCCCTGATCTGGAGAAACGTGGGCGCGCTTCCCCTGAAGGCCTTGGCGAGAGTGGCCAGAGAGACGAAGTTTACGTTATCGCGCCTGTAGACCACGCCCTCCCTCAACACGCGGCCTCTCGCGGACGACGCCACGCCGAGGGCGGGGACGCCCAGGAACTCGGAGAGGAGCCTAACGTCGCGGAGAGCCCCTGTGGGGACGTCGTCCGCGTCGGCGGCCACCTTGACCAAGATCTTCTTCCCATCGTGCTCTACGACCATGGTGTAGGCATACGGCCTAGAGACGTCTACGAAGAGATCCACCCCGTGTTGCCTCACGACGTTCAAGGTGGCGTTGAGCAGCTTCTCCTCCACTGAAATAAATGGATCCAAAAATATATAAAGCTTAAGGGCGTATCATCGCAATGGGGAATACCCGGCAAGCCTGACCCTTGATGAGCCATTCATGGACCGAGAAAGTTATTTATCCGGAGGCCTTCTCTCCTCTGCGTGAGGCGCGTGCGGCTCAGCAACAAGGAGATCAAGGGGCTCGTCGGCAGTCTAGGCAAGGCGGGCGAGCTCATCAAGGATGCCGATGCCGTGGAGGTCATGGAGATAGAGGGAGGGCGCGTCATCTATATCGCAGACCTCCGGCCGGTGCTCCTGAAGATCCAGGCGGCCAACTTCGGCGAGGTCTTCCTGCCCACCCTCTACTTAATACATAAGACCCCGCTGGGGCAGAAGGCGCTCTCGACGTATCCGCTGGTCTTGGTGGACGCAGGAGCCGTGAAGCATATACTCAACGGCGCAGACGTCATGAGGCCCGGGGTGAGGTCCATAGAAGGCGAGTTCGAGAGAGGCAGCCCCGTACTGATAGCCGACGAGAAGAGGAGGGTCATAGCCGTGGGCGTCGCCCTGTATCCGCGGGGCGAGGTGGAGGCCATGGATCGCGGCAAGGTCATACACAACGCCCACTACCTCGGCGACAAGATATGGAAGCTATCGCTTGAGCTGGCCGAGAAATGACGACAGCAGCTCGTCGAACGACCGGTCGTCGCGCCTGTCGGCGTACCTCCTGAGGGCCTCCAGAGGCGGCGAGAGGCCCAACGCCCTCAGCAGATTGGCGACCTGCGTGACGTTCTGCGCCTTCCCGAGACGGGCCGACTCGAAATCCAGAATGACGGCCCTCCCGCCCCGGACGACGAGCACGTGCCTCCCGGGTCTGGACAGCTCGCCGTGCGAGATCCCCGCCAGATCCAGCGCCCGCGCCTGTCTGAGCAGATCGGCCACAAGCCCGGCCCTCTCCTCAACCCCGGCGGCCCTCCACCACTCGGCGATGGGCACGCCCTCGACGTACTCCATAACCAGCACGTCCCTGGTATATGCATACAGTCTAGGGCCTACGCCGGCTCTGTTGGCCATCTGGAGATGGCGGGCCTCGTCCAGCAGATGCGGCCTCTGGGCATCCCCCCTCCTTACCTTGCAGGCGTAGACGTCGCCGTAGGCGGATCTGCAGAGCACCACAACCCCGTTGTTGCCCTTGCCCAGAAGGCGCACGGGGCCCCACATCACGCCGCCGCCCAGCTCTGCCCTCAGTCCCAGCGAAGACAGCTGCATGGCCACCTCAGCCAGATGGGCCAGATCGCCGCCTATAGCCAGCGCAAGGGCCTCCCTCAACTTCATATATACACAGTCAGTGCCGGTATATGAGCACTAGGAGAGATCTCGTGGTGAAGCGAATCGCCGAGCTGGTAAGAGCAGGCGCTACGCTTACCTCCTACACGTGCCCCGCCTGCGGCACCGTCTTGGTGAGGCTCAAGACAGGCGAATACTACTGCGCCAACTGCGAAAGGACCGTGGTCGTGGTTAAGTCGGAGGAGGAGGCCCAGAAGGTTTCCGAGGTATACAGCCTCAGAGAGGTCAGGCAGACCGTCTTCAACAAGATATTGACGCTCGGCAGAGAGATAGGCGAGCTAGACGGCGAAGAGCTCTACGACAGGCTGAGGACGCTCTCGATTCTATTGGATATCTACGAGAAGCTCAGCAAGATGAGCGGCTCGTGACGCCGCCCCTTCACGGATCTGAGGGGGCTCGTCCTCTTTTGTCAGCGCTATGCTCGTAGCCCAGCTACCGGCGGCCGGTCTCCTCCAGCCACCTCGCGATGGCCTCTGCGAGCTCCGTATAGCGCATGAAGCCCTCCAGATGCTCCCTGCCGCACTCTATCATTATTTTGTTGCCCACGCGGTACACCTTCGGCTCTTTGCCCGTCAAGGCCTTTATGAGGGCGGCGAGCCTCTCCGCGTCGGCCTCCCGACCGCCGGGAGCGCTCGCCCTGGCGTAGGCGCGGCCCAAGGCCGCGTTGTCGGATCCGCGCCTGCTGAACGTCACCTCGTAGTCGCGCCTTACGCCGTCGACCTCAGCCGTTATTTTGATCCTCAGGAGGGTCCTGCCGCTATTGCTCCTCTCGGGCCCGGCCCCTCCGCCGAGGACGCTTACGACGTGCCTCCTGCCCCCTACGTCGACCTCCACTCCCCTTACGTCCGCAAGTCTCAAGGAGCCCACCTCCCTGCCCCTCGCCACGACCTCCTCGGCCTTCTCGTGGACCTCCCTACCCTCCTCCCTGGCCCTCTGGAGTATGTACTCTACGAAGTCCGCCGCGAGCTCCCGTTGTCCTTCTGAGCCGTGGACTGAAAGCCACGCGGCGTACGCCAAGCCCTCCCTGAGGATCGAGACGTAGCCCGCCCCTCCGCCCTCCTGCATCTTCACCGTGAAGTGTATGCCCCCCACGAGGCCCATTGCCTCAAGCCGCCGGGCCTCCCTCTCTATGCCCTTGGGGTCGGTGGAGCGGTATCTGACCTCAAGCGAGCCGCCGCCGGTCAGCCCCACGTAGTACTTCGGCCAGCCCTCCCTCAGCGTGAGGCCGCTCTCCAGTTTGTCGAGCCAGCGCTCTGCCCTGCCCGCATCCACCCAGCCCCTCGCGAGGGCTTCCCTAACGATATCTGCGATGGCGTCCCTGAGCTCCCTGCGGCCGGCCGCAAGCCTGTCGGTGGTGGCCCAGACCCGCCACACGTCTTCGCCGCCCTCCTTCTTCACCTCTGCGTTGACGCCCGCAAGCCTCAGGAGGCGCGCCGCGAGCTCGGCGCGGCTCCGGTCGGTCGAGACGAATTGGAGCAAGATGTCGTTCCGCAGATAGGCGTTGTACTTGACCTCGACGCCGCCCTCCGATATGGTCAGATCGGCGGCGACGAGGCCGCGCTTGGTTCGCCTTATGCCGTCCCTGTCGAGCCGCACCTCCACCCGGGCCTCCTCCACGAACTTATCGAACTTGGGGCTCAAATACTCTCCGCCGGCGGAGGGCGCCGCCACCGCGAGGAGGCGCATCAGCCTCGCCGCGTCTCCGCCGTAGGCGGCTATGCGGTAATATCTGCCCTCCACTACGTATGTATACACGCCGAACTTCAGATCCTCGGGCAGGAGCTCGTTGAGCAGATACAACGTAGCGAGGCGCAGGAGCGCGGCGCCGCCTCCCAGCTCGCCCCCGACGGTCAGCACGACTCTCCTCGACTCCACCGCGCCGTCCCCCGCAATAGCGGTGGCGTACATCTCGCCGAAGCGCAGCAGGGCCTCCCTCCTATCGAATTCGCCCCTAAACGCCTTTTCCAGCATCATCAGCTCGAGGGCGGGGGCGACGAACTTCCTGGCTATCTTGTCGCCGGCGCAGTCCCTCGCCAAGCGGCGCATATCGCTTAGGGCGAACTCGACGACGCCCCAGACCTCCTCCCCAACCCTCTCCACGCCCTCCTTGAAGACGCCGCGGCGCTTCGGCTCGCCGCCTACAGGGAGTACGGGATGCTGATGCGCCTCGCGGAGGCGGCCGGCGTGACCGTCGTGGGCGTCAAGAGCGCCGCGAGGAGGATGAGGGCATGAGCTCGGGCGACGGCGTGGACGCGGGCGCGGTGAGGAGGCCTCCCGAGCCGGCCGACCCAGTCGAACGGCTCCTGAGGGAGTGGCCCGAGCTGGGCGCCTTAGGCGTCGATCGGCTTAGGACGTGGGCGCCCTACGCGCGGGGAGGCAGATCGCGGGGATGGCGCGCGTGCTTCGCAGATATCCGTGGATGGCGGAGCTGATAGGGCAAGGGCCGGTGGGCCTCGTGAACCCGTACTCCGTGGAGGCCTACGTCGCCAGGGACGGGTCGGAGGCCTGCATATCGTTATTCGGCTGGGCCTACTGCTCAGCCGACGGGGGCGCCACCGTTAGAAGGCTTGAGCTGGAGTTCAGCCGACTGGAGCCCCACGGGGGCCGGGTGAGGGAGGTCTACAGGCCTAAGAGGCGGTCGATATTCGCGAAGGCCAAGGAGTACATACGGATACTGTGAGGCGCGGGCGTCGGGAGGGCTGGGCGTGCGAGGCCCCGCCGGGAGTAAAAGCTAGTGCGGATACGCGCGGCCCCCCTAGGGCTGGTGAGCAAGACAGACACCATAGCCGCGGCGGCTCTGTGGCCTGCCGCATATTATCGAGATGCTGAACCGCGGAGAGGGGCGGCGTGGCTGCATACGGCACAAAGCAAGCCGCCAGGCAAGTGAAGGCTTGAGCTCGGCTAGACGGGTCAGCGCTGCATACCTTCGTCATCTATTAGGGAGCGGTGATCCTCATCACGTTAAAAGGCGTGCTCCAGTATATATGTGATGACGTGGTCCTACTGCGAGGTGTGAGCGGACCCCTACCCGTCTGATAAAAAGGTTATATAGGTAGGAAAAGTGGCTTATATGAGGGCGGCTAGATTCTACGGGCCGGGGAGGCCCTTGGTCATAGAGGATGTGCCTAGGCCCGGGCCCGGCGAGGTTGTGGTCAAGGTTAAGGCGGCCGGCGTCTGCCATACGGAGCTCCACTTCCTCGAGGGGGTGCTCAACCTCGGGGTTGTGCCCGTGACGTTGGGCCACGAGATAGCCGGCGTGGTCGAGGAGGTGGGTCCGGGCGTGGAGGAGCCTAAGCCGGGCGACAGGGTACTCGTATACTACTATGTGGGGTGCGGCAAGTGCAGGTTCTGTCTGAGAGGCGAGGAGAACCTCTGCGAGAGCCCTAGGGCCGAGTACGGCTTCATAACTGACGGCGGATACGCCGAGTATATAAAAGTGCCTGCGAGGAACGCGGTGAGGCTTCCCGACAACATAACGTTCGAGCAGGCGGCGCCCATAGGCTGTAGCGTCACGACGGCGATACACGCCACTAGGAGGGCGAGGCCCGAGGTAGGCGAGTACGTAGCGGTCTACGGCGTCGGCGCCGTGGGCTTCGCCTTGATACAATACAACAAGCTGATCGGCGCGAAGGTCATAGCCATAGGCAGATCCGAGAGAAAGCTGCAGCTGGCCGAGGAGCTGGGAGCCGATTACGTCATCAACGCGAGGTCTGAGGACGTCGTTGAAAGGGCTCTGGAAATAACGGACGGCCGGGGCGTCGACGTGGTCTACGAGCTGGTGGGCATTAGGGAGACCATGGACAACTCGCTGAGGATGTTGGCGAAGAGGGGCCGCCTGGTCCTAATAGGCTATTGGCGCGACAAGCTGGAGGCTGACCCCCTCGACCTGGTCGTCAAGGAGGCGACGATAACGGCGTCTGTGGGCAATACCCTCGAGGAGCTGGTGGAGGCCGTGCGTCTGGTTTCCGAGGGCAAGGTAAAGGTCGTGGTGGACGGAGTCGCGGGTCTCGGCGAGATAAACAACGAGCTCGAGAGGCTTAGAAGGGGCGAGGTTGTAGGCAGAGTGGTGATCAACCCCGAAATCTGAAGGAGATTTCGAAGGAGAACTCGGCCGCCTCGCCTGGCCGTAATATCTTCAGCCCCATGCCGTTGTGATAGGCATCAGGCGCCCCCGACATCGGCTCGACCGCCACGGCGCCCTCCACGCCCGTGTATACCTGTATATACGGCATATTGTATCTGCGGATCTCGACGACCGAGTAGGGCGACTCGAGAACGACGGGGTCGCGGCCCACCAGGAAGCAATCGTCGTAGACGCCCTCGACCCCGAACTCGTGCGGGGCGAGCTCCCCCGTGGGGATCTTGTCGACGGCGACGCATCTGAGCGGGCCCTCGGCCCTCAGCCTCCACGGGCGCGACACGACGAAGTAGGGATGTGCGCCGACCACCAAGGGCGCCCTCCTCTGGCCTATGTTGACGACCCTTAACGAGACGCCGAGCGAGCTCCCGGAGAGCCGGTAGTCGACTGTGCACGAGATCGCCGAGGGATAGCCCGGATGGAGGAGGCCCAGCTGGAACTCGGCGAAGTCGTCGCCGTGTTTGGCCAACGTCCAGTCCATGGCCATCGCCAGGCCGTGTATGGCGTGGCCCTCCGCGTTTCTCGGAAGCTCGTAGACCACGCCGTCCAGCTCGTAGACGCCGCCCCTGACCCTATTGGCGAAAGGCACGAGCAGCGCCATGCCGCCCCTGGTCTGCCTATCGACGGAGCCCGGCAGAACCACGTCCCTGCCGCCTTGTCTAAGCGAGGATAGATACGCGCCCCTCGCATGGAGGACGGCCTCCGTCGAGCCCGCCCTGAGCGTTATCATAAAAATAAGTGAGGGGTATTTTTTTCATGCTCAAGAGGGAGCTCGTAAGGCTGTTGGAGGAAGATGCCGAGTTCAGAGATCTGGCGAGAGCTAAGCTGGGTATCGCCGAGCTGGCGCAGGGCCTCCAGAGGCTGACGCAAGTCCTCGAGGGCCTCGCGGCGGAGATAAGGGAGCAGAACGCCATAACGAAGGCGCTCGCCGAGGCCTGTAGGAACAGCTCCTCGGATATAGCTGCGCTCAAGTCGTTGGCGGAGAAGGAGGTGGAGGCCATAGGGACGCTCGCGAAGATCGTGGAGCAAGTTGCCGAAAGGCTTGAGAGGGGACAGGCCGAGGCGGCCAGCTCCATCGGTGCGAAGGTCGTCGAGGCGACCGAAGCAGTGAGGAAGTTAGACGAGACTCTACGAAGACTTATCGCCACCATCTGACGTAGGCGCCCGGCTGCGCCGACCTCCGGGCCTAGGCAACCGCGCGGCGGGGACGGCCGTCCCCTCTACATGGAGGGGATACGCTGGAGGGCCTAGACGCCGCAGAGAGGAAATGCCCTCCTGCCAGCACGCCGGTTTCCCGGGCCCTTGCGGAGCCCAGTACTCCCGCGCGCGGCGCCGGCCTTAGCTTCCGGGTTCTGACGAGTCCGGGCGAACACCGGCGCCTGTGGCCGGCTCAGAGGGCATCTGCCACAAGAGCTTGGTTTTTTAAGTATTTTGTCCGCCGTACGCGCCGACGCCATGCCGGCGGAACGTACACAGCCCTGGCGCAGACCGTTGCGCCTGGGCAAGCCCGCCCTCGCGTCAGACGGCTCCACGCCTCTACGGCCTTCCGTATCCCCCTCCGCCGGGGGTCTCGATAACCACCTCGTCGCCCTCGGCCAGCTCGACCGTCTCGCTCCCTATGGTCTTGACCCCGCCGCGCCTCCTCACGGTCGCTCTCCCGGGCTTGCCGGGCTCTCCGCCCTCGAGGCCCCAGGGCCCTATCTCCAGCCTGCTGGCTATTATCGAGAGCGTCGTCGGCGCGAGGACCTTGAACGCTCTGACTATGCCGTCTCCGCCCGGATGCCTCCCGCGCCCCCCGCTGCCCTCTCTGATTGTGTATGCGGTGAATCTGACGGGGTATTCCCGCTCCGCGATCTCTATGGGCGTGTTGAGGGTGTTGGTCATGTTGACATGGACTCCCGACACGCCGGGGCCGTTCGGCCTGCCGCCCGACCCGCCGCCTATGGTCTCGTAGTACGACCAATAGCGGCCGCGCCAGACGCCGCCCATCATGACGTTCATCATCGTGCCGGAGCCCGCCGCCGGTATTCTGCCCGGCAGGGCCTTGGAGAGCGCCAGGAAGGTCACGTCGGCGACCCTCTGGCTGGTCTCGAGGTTGCCGGCGCCTACGGCCGCGGGCTTCACGGGATTTACCAACGTGCCCTCGGGCGCCTTGACCCTCACGACGCTGTAGAAGCCGTGGTTGGTGGGCAGATGGCCGCCTATCGCCGACCTGACGGCGAACGAGACCGCCGAGAAGGTGACGCCCAGCACCGCGTTCAGCGGCGCCTCGACCTGCCGCGCGGTGCCCTCGAAGTCGGCGGTTATGCCGCCCTTGGATATCTCGAGGGAGAGCCTTATGGGGAGGAGTTCGCCGGCCCAATCCAAGCGGTCCTCGGCCTCGTATCTGCCCGCGGGCCATTTGCCCACCTCGCGGAGCGCGAGCCTCCTGCCGTATTCGACCGCCTCGCGCCACTGTTCCGACACGTCGCCGAATTTCTCGAAGAGGTCCCTCACCCGGGCGGCCCCCACGCGCGACGCGGCGAGCTGCGCCTCCAGATCCCCTCTGGCCACCGCCGGCGTCTTGAAGTTCTCGAGGATGAAGCCCAACGCCTCCCTGTTGATCTGGCCGCGCCTAAGTATCTTGACGGGCGGCACCACGACACCCTCCTCGTATATGGTCTTGGCTCGCGGGTTCAACGAGGCGGGGAGGGGCCCGCCGACGTCGACGTAGTGCGCCTTCGAGGCTATATAGGCGACGAGCCTCCCGCGCCAATACACGGGGTAGAGCACCATGACGTCGTTCAGATGCGTGCCCGAGATGTAGGGATCGTTGGTGAGCACGGCGTCTCCATCCTCGAGATCGACCCCCTCGCCGGCCAGATGGCCCAGCAGATTCGCCACGCCTATGTGGAAAGACCCGAGGTGGACCGGTATGTGCTCGGCCTGCGCTATTATGCGCCCCTCGGCGTCGACTACGGCGACGCTGTGGTCCATGCGCTCCCTTATATTCGGCGAGAACGCCGAGTTCCTCAGCGCTATCCCCGCCTCCTCGGCTACGTACTCGGTCGCCCTGTGCACTATCTCCCACCTCATAGCCTGAGCTCCAACACGCCGAGCTTCCCGACGGTCGCCCTCCACCGCGGCGGCACCACCGTGGTCGAGTAGTCCTCGACTATCAGCGCAGGCCCCTTCACCTCGAACCCCAGCGGCAATTCCTCCCTGACGTACACCGAGGCCTCGGTCCAGCCGTCGAAGTAGACCTCCTTCTTGGACGGCTCGGGGGAGCCGGACTTCGGAGGATCCCTGAGGCGCGGCTTGGCCCTCCTGACCACTGCGAAGACGCGGATCGTGACAATCTCAACGTCTCTGTCCAGCTTGAAGCCGTAGGTCGCCGCGTGCCTCTCCTCGAAGGCCTTCCTTATGGCGTCGCGGGACGCGTCGGCGCCGACGGGGACCGTGAGCTCCCATCCCTGGCCGGCGTAGCGCACGTCGGCGTATCTCAGGAAGTAGTCGGGGCTGTGCCTGGCGAGCCGCCTTTCCAGCTCCTCGAAGCCTGCCGCGGGGTCCCTGGGATACGCCATCCTCGCCTCGAACTTGAAGTCGGCCATCAGCATGCCCAGCGACGTGAAGACGCCCGGCATGGGCGGTATGAGGACCCTGTTTATGCCCATCTCCTCCGCCACCTCCGCCGCATGCTGGGGCCCAGCTCCGCCGAAGGCCATCAGGGCGAACTGCGCGGGGTCCAAGCCCCTTTCAACCGTCACGAGCCTTATGGCGCGCGCCATCTCAAGGTCCACAAGCCTTATCGCAGAGGCCGCCACGTCCACCGGGTCGCCCAACTTGGCGAGGGCCCTCTCGGCGGCCTCCACGTCCAGCCTCATGCGGCCGCCCGCGATCGCGCCGGGTATCCTCCCCAAGATCAGGTTGGCGTCCGTTATCGTCGGCTCGCTCCCGCCCCTGCCGTACGAGACGGGGCCCGGCTCCGCGCCCGCGCTTAGAGGCCCCACCCTGAGCGCGCCTCCGGCGTCCCTCCAGATTATGGTCCCGCCGCCCGCGGAAACCTCGGCGAGGTCCACGAAGGGGAACCTCACAGGATAGCCGGATCCCTTGACCGTCCTCCCCCTATGGCTCTCTCCTCCGACCTCGTACTCGGTCGTTATGGCCGGCTCGAAGTCGACGACGGTGCCGGCCTTGGCGGTCGTGCCGCCCATATCGAAGGAGATCACGCGCCGCTCGCCCAGCATCCTGGCAAGCTCCGCCGCCGCCACGACCCCAGCCGCCGGCCCCGACTCGACGAGCTGCACGGGCCTCCTGGCCGCCTCGTCGATGGTGATGAGGCCGCCCGAGCTGGCCATAGCGTAGATCCTTCCGCCGCGCGCCTTCACGTAGTCGTCCAGTTTAGCCAGGTACCTCCCCACTAGCGGCATCAACGCGGCGTTGACCACAGCCGTGGAGAACCTCTCGTACTCCCTGGCCTCCCACGCCGCCTCGTAGGAGGCCGTCACGTACTCGAAATGCCTCCTCAACACGCCCGCCGCGGCCTCCTCGTTGGACGGGTTGGCGTAGGAGTGGAGGAAGCCCACGGCGACGCTGACGACGCCGGCGGACTTGGCCCTCCGCGCCAGCTCCTCGGCCTCGCGGAGGTCCACTGCCCTCTCCACGGTCCCGTCCGGCAGAGTCCTCTCGTCGACCTCGAAGCGGAGCTCCCGCGGCACTATCTGCCTCGGCTTCTGGAAGTAGAGGTCGTACAGCCTGGGCCTGTTCTGCCTCCCTATCTCTATTACGTCTCGGAAGCCCCTCGTGGTGAAGAAGGCCACCTTGGGGAGCTCCAGCCCCACCTGGCCCAGCAACGCGTTGGTGCCTATGGTGGACGCGTGGAGCACCTCAGAGAATTTGACCGACGAGAGGCCCTCGACGACCGCCCTCTCGGGCTCTCTGGGCGTCGTCAAGATCTTGAGCGTCTTTATCTCGCCGTCCCCGCCGACTATGACGAAGTCGGTAAAGGTGCCCCCCACGTCGACTCCAACCAGGCTCATGTCCCTGCGGTGCTCAGCCCCTGGGCCTATATGCGACCACCCCGAGGAGGCCTATCAGGGCGAGGGCCGCCAGATAGACGCCGGCCCAGATGCGGCCGTAGGGGAGAATGACCGTCATGATGTACGGCGCCGTGCTCGCAAGGACGGTATTGCCTATCTGGTAGGCTGACGAGACCCCCGTGTTCCTCACAAGCGTCGGGAATATCTCAGCGAGATACGCCGCCTCGGGCGTGTAGACTATGCCGTGGGCGAGCCCGGTCAAGGCGACCAACGCCGTCAAGACCGCCGCGTTGGAAAGACCCTGTTCGACCAACAGGGCCGCTATTATGAACATGACGAACCCGACCGCTATGGGCACCACGTTGCCGAGACGCTCGGCGAAAAAGCCGCTGATGATCACCCCGACTAGGTCTAGGACTGCGAACAGAATTATTATCGTGAATTTCTCGGCGGCCGATACCAGATTTATGGCGCCGGCCACGTTGGGGAGGAAAGTATTGCCGTAGTAGAACACGGCCCCGGCGGCTCCGGCCAGAAATATGCCGACAAGCAACGGCGCCCAGTGCCTGAGGAAGACGCCGCCTATCGGGTTCTCGGGCTTAGCTACAGCGCGTCTGGCCTCGAGGTATTCGATAGTCTCGCCGAATCTAAACCTGAAGAGGATGCCTATGATGGCTATGATGAGGGATAGGAGAAACGCGATCCTCCAGCCCCACGCCGCCACGGCGCCGTTGCCCAGGGCTACGGTCAAGCCCAGCATGACGGCGGCCGCCAGCAGCAGGCCGAGAGGCACGCCGCTCTGGACGAATAACATGAACAGACGCCGCCTCTTGACGTTTTCAAACAAGTAGTTGACCGCAGAGCCCCACTCGCCGCCGAGCGCCAGGCCCTGCAGAAGCCTCAACGCGACGACGGTTATGATGGCGGCCGAGCCCCAGGCCGAGTACGAAGGCACGGCGCCTATCAGCGCGGTGGCCAACCCAGCGAGAGTCAAGGTCCAGAACATGGCTTGCCTCCTGCCGTAGCGGTCGCCAATGTATCCAAAGAGCAACGCCCCGATTGGACGCGCCAGATAGCCCAGGAAGAATGCGAGAAATACGCTGGCCAGCTCCGCCAGAGGGTTCTTGGAGGGGAAGAAGGCGGCGCCCACGTAGGTGGCCGCCACTACGAAGAGAAACGCGTCGTACCACTCCAGGAGAGTCCCCGACATGACTCCGGCCACGAGCCCCGGTCCTACCTTTAGACTCGGTCCCACCTTTGGTTGGGCCATAGTAGGGTGAAAGAACTAATTTAAATGTAACTATGGTATAAAGTACATGGACTTAGGTAGACCCAGGTCTCCCTTCAAATATATGGGGCTTATCGCCTCGGCGATCTTCTGGACAACGGCGGCCCTGTCCATAGCCGTCAACCCCTGGTTCGATTTCTTCAGGGACGCCTTCAGCGACCTAGGGGGGCCCGGCGCCGGCGACCCCTGGATCTACAACACGGGCTTGATCCTGGCGGCCGTATTCCTGGGACTTTTTTCGATGGACATAATAGCGTCTTCGTCCAACAAGCTGGAGGCGGTGGGCGGCGCCTATATATCCATATCGGCCGTCTTCCTCGCCTTGATAGGTATATACCACGCGGGCACCCGGCCTCACGTGTTTGTCTCCACCTGGTTTTTCATACAGGCCTTCCTCGGCTTCTTGATATACGGGCTGGGCCTAGCCCTCGCCGGAGGGAAACGGCTCGGTCTGTCGTATGCGGCCATATTCCTGGCCGCCCTGGCGGGCGCCCTAGCGGCGCCTTGGCCCTCGGCGGCCGCGTTGGAGGCGTACGAGATAGTGCTCCTCACGGCGGGAGCCGCCCTATATGTCGTGGGCCGTCGATAAAGCGCAGAGCCGTAGGGAGCCGGAGCCGCGCTCACAGCGGGCTCCGCGGCCCTCTCGGCGGCCGATCCTGCCGTATAGCTGGGCCGGCCGGGATAAAAGCGTTTCGCCGATCTGCTGAGCCAGTGCACGGAGCTCCGAAAATCTTCGGTTAACATCGCTAATTGCGTGCACAAGTTTTTATAGGGAAATCCCTACTGGTTCCATGAATTGGCTCCAGCTATTGCTGAACCCTCCAAGCGGCCTACATCTGGGAGAGATACTGCTGATATCCTTCATATTGGGTATCTTGCACGGCGCGACGCCGGATGAACATACCTGGCCCATAACGTTCAGCTACGCCGTAGGTAAATACAGCACCCGCGGCGGCATGAAGGCCGGGTTCCTATTCTCGCTCGGCTTTACCGTACAAAGGGCGCTCTTGACCACGCTGGGATATCTAGGCCTCGCCCAGATATACAACCAGTACAACCTCGACGGGCCTGTATACGTGGCGGTGGGCGTCGCCATGGCGGCCGCCGGCCTCTACGTCATTAAGGGCAGATACGTCCACCTCCCCATCGACGTCCTGCTGGGGGGACGTAGACATCACAGCGACGAGGTCGGAGGAGTCCCCATGCACGAGCTCGAGGAGAGGGACGTCCCGTTGGGCATGACCGTGGTGCACGGCCTCATAGCCGGCTTCGGCTTCGGCGCCTACGCGAGCGTGATAACCTTCGTCTTGGCCCCCCAGACGGGGTCTATCGCCTACGCGCCGCTCCCCGGCCTCTTCTTCGGGCTCGGCACCATGGCCATGCAGGTGGTCTTCGGCGCGTTATTCGGGGCCATCATGAGGATGAGGGGCCTCACCGAGGAACAGATAAGGAGGGCGGCGAGGCGGACTGCCGGCTTTACGCTCTACTACGGCGGCCTCCTCTTCATAGCGGCCGGCGGCCTGATCATCGCGCTGCCGGATGTCGACGCGTGGGCCGTCGCCACCGGAGTCCCCGTCCCCAACCTCGACTCGATAAACATAGGCACGATACTGGTGCTCGCCGTGGTCGGCATCTTGGGCATAGGCACCATGTTGAGGGAAATAGGCAGGCTAAGGCCGCCGCGGCGGGCTCCGCCAGACGGATAGCCCCGCATCGGCGTCGCGCATCCGATCCGATTTCGGTTTAATTACCGTAAAAAAGAAAATTAGAATCACATTTTATAATAAACTATTTAAACTAATATGGGCGGACTAGTATGCATACCGGAATTACTGATCTATTTCAGGGGGTTGTTGTCATCAAGGGCCTTCCCGGCGCCGGTAAGACCCTTCTGGCGGCTAGGGCGGCTTCCGAGCTCGGGGGCGCCGCCTGGTTCACCCTCTACGAGACGGCCGAGCGCCTCGCCAAGTACCTAGCCTCCGCCGGCCTCAAGCCGCCTAGATATGTCTTCGACCTGGTCAGCGTCAGAGACAAATCGCCGGTGGACTTCATCGTCGAGAAGGTGCTGTCGCTGAGGCCTGACGTAGTGGTCGTCGACGGCATAAGCGCCCTGACGGCCGACGGCGAGCGGGAGCTGATACATGCCGTGTTCTACCACGGGATATCCCGCGAGATGCCGGTCATCCTGATCAAGGAAGGAGTGGAGGTCTCGCCGGCGGACTACGTGGCCGACACCATAATAGAGGTGGAGCACAGGATAGAGGAGGGGATATCCATTAGAAACATCAAGGTCCTAAAGGCGAGAGGCCGGCCGGTCAGATACGCCTCTCTCCCCTACATCATAACCGAGGAGGGCCCCGTCGTGATAGAGCCGAGGGAGGAGTCCAGGGAGCCGCCGTCGGAGCGGCTGGCGACAGGCCTGCCGGGGCTCGACGAGGCGCTCGGCGGAGGGCTGTTGAGGGGCAGCGTGGCGGCCGTGGTGGGGCCGCCGGACGGGCTCGCCAGCAAGCTGGCGGCGGTCGCGGCGATAAACATGGCCGGGAGGGGGTATAAGGTGCTGTACCACCACCACAAGGTGGTGTCCGCCTTCCTGAAATTCGCCGAGACGCTCGGGCTGGACTGGAGGGCGCAAGGCGTCGAATGGGTTTACCACCCGGCGGCGGAGCACCACGACATCTCTTGGTATTGGAGGTCGGCCGTGAGGATCAACCGCGAAGGTTTCGATATACACTTTGCGGATCAGTACGAGCGCATCATCGCCGCTGTCGGCGCCGACTTTTTCGCCGAGGCCCTTGGAATCTACTACTCTGCGCTTGAGCGGCCAGCAGTAACCGTGGCGCTGTTCAACTCGTACGATGCGTGGAGCGAGGCGGAGCGGGCCGTGGCCCCCCTCTTCGACTACATCCTAATATTCAGGGGAGACCGCGTCGAGGTGCATGCGCCCGATCTGGCGACGCCTCTGGAGCTCAAGTGGGCGGTCGACCGGAGCAGAAAGACTGTCGCGTTCGGGCCATGACCTGCGTCACCAAGGGACTTCTGGCCCAGTTCTACAGCTCCCTCGACTTCTCGCTGCGCGCGCTCATACACTACAGGACGTCGGCCGCGTTCGGCAAGCCCCTGGACTACTTCATAGTCGAGGAGCCGTGGCGCGTGCTGGAGGTGCTGGAGAAGTCCGTGGGCGTGCACAACGCCGAGCTGATACTCCGCATGCTTGCCGACTGGCTGAGACGCCGCAACTGCGACGCCACGATCGAGGAGCTGAGGCGCGTACTGAGCGACAGAGCGGCCTGGACAGACAAGCCTATCGGCTCCGCGTAGCCGACAGCCGCTAGACGCACGACGGTAAGCAAGACCTCCATCCCCGCTCCGGCGGCTCGCGCCGCCCTCGGCGTACTGGCCCTGTCTGCAGGAGGGAGGCGGGCCCTCCCGGCGCCGTCGGCTTAGGCCATCAAGTCGGGGAGTCTTCGAGAGGCTCGGCGTTCCTATGCTCGCATACGAAGAGACCCCTTAGGCCGGAGGAGGCTACAGATCTGCGGGCTCCCTCTCGGCGGCATGAGCCGCGCAAGTCCGGTATTCGTTTTCGTTACATGTAGCTCTCCTGGATCTGGTGTCGCTATGGAGCTGTCGGGTGTATTAGAAGACTTCGATCTACTATTTAATTCGATAATTTTATAGAAGGAAGAAGTATTGATTTAACATCTTTATATTCTCGTTTTCAACATCTATTTATGCTGGGGCTTAGAGGCGTGACGTTGGTGTACGGGCCTCCGGGGGCGGGCAAAACCACGTTCGCGGCTTGGTATACTTACAGCAACTACGAGAGGATATTCTGGGTTTCTGTGTTCGAGGACGAGGTTTCCTTCCGGCGCAACATGGCGGCGTTGGGCTACGACTTCGGCGGGAGGCTCACGTTCTGGGAGGCGCCGCTCATCGACGCCGAGGCGTTCTTCGGGACTCTTCTGGACGCCGTGGCGCGGGAGAGGCCGCAGGCACTCGTCGTGGATTCGGTGACCGAGGCCCTCGCCGCTGGAGGCGGCGTCGGCGCGATCCATAACATCCTGTACCGCGCCGTCAAGCAGGGAGGCGTCGACGTCTTCATCACGGCGGAGGAGGAGGCGGCCTCCAAGGTGACGTACATAGCTGACAACGTGATCAAGCTCGACTACGAGGTGTACCCATACGGCGCCGTGAGGGAGGCCGTGGTCAAGAAGGTGCGCGGCGGGAGGGCCGGCTTCTCCCTGCCGTTCGTCATAAGAGAGGGGAGGGGCATGGTCTTCCTGGCGCCGGTCGCCTCGACGAGGGCGGCCGTCGAGCGGCTGGAGACGGGCACCTGCCTGGACGAGGTCGTCGGTGGGCTGTACAAAGGCCTGTTGCACGCCATAGTGGGCCCGGTCGGCGCGGGGAAGACCTGGCTTATGCTGAAGGCGGCCAGGTCGTTGAAGGAGAGGGGGAGGAAGGCGCTATATATCGCCGTCTCGGGCGCCGGGGCTGTGTATGCAGACCGCTTTGGGGTGGACAGCGTCGACGTCGGGCTGAACGTCGAGGAGATGCTCGCGGCGGTGTCCTCCTGGGACGGGGAGGTGGTCTTCGTAAGAGGGCTGGAGGCCCTCGCCGCGCTGTACGGATCCTCCGTGCTCTACATGGCGCTGCGCATATTGTCGCAGACAGCCAGAGGCGGCAAGGCGGTCGTGGTATCTCTCAGAGATCTGCACGACCTAGACATACTCTTCGACGTGATTGTAAGGGTCGAGGAGAAGAGCGCAGTAGGGATGAGAGGGCCGGGCGGAAGGATAGGCGAGAAAATTACGTGCTGACGGCACACGGCGGCCCCAGGGCCAAGCGGAGCACAGGGGCTAGCCCCTCAGGGGGACTTGCATATGTCCACAATCCCCGTTGGGATCAGCGGCATCTGTCGACACTTGTGTGCCGCAGATAGGGCTATGCGACGCAATAGGCGCCTTCTGCCAGACGACGAAGAGGTGAGAAGGCTACAGCCGACCCCACACCGACGGTCAAATCCTGCATAGGCCGCCTGACGCCGTTTAATTCGTAAATCAGCCATTCCATATCAGTGTGCTGAAAGTCCACTATGGTGCCCCAGTAACAACGGCGAAATAGCCCGGCCGGGATTCGAACCCGGGCCACGGGGTTTCTCCCCCTCAGGTCCAGAGCCCCGCATCCATAGCCGGGCTGCGTCCGGGCACGCGGCCCGGACCGCATTGCCGTGGCCCCTTGGCCGCTAGACGACCGGGCTCGCCCCACAAACACACAAAACATTTTAAACATTTCCCCGGCGACCTCAGCCGGGATCTACGCGGCATACATTTCGGCGGCCGCCTAAGCCAGCCTTAAAAGGCGTCTCCGGCCCTAAGGCGGAGCCGTATGGGGGCTACGACCTTAAAGATGGGGCCTTGGAGAGTTACATGAACATACTGGTGACCAACGACGACGGGATATATTCGCCGGGCCTGCGGATGCTGTATTCCTTCGTCAAGGACCTGGGGAGGGTATACGTCGTGGCTCCCGAGACGCCCAAGTCCGCGTCGGGCCTCGGCATAACGCTCCACAAGCCCCTCCGCATATCCAAGATGGAGCTCGAGGGGGTGCAGGCATACGCCACGTCGGGCACGCCGTCCGATACGGTGTATCTTGCTGCTCTGGAGATAGTCGACCGCATAGATCTGGTCCTCTCGGGCATCAACGTGGGCGACAACACGTCGCTACAGGTCATCCTTTCGTCGGGTACCATAGGCGCGGCCATGCAGGCGGCGCTCCTGGGCATACCGGCGTTTGCGTTCTCCGTCGACGTCAACGAGCCGGAGGAGCTCCTGGAGGACCCGGCCCTCATATCGGCCATCAGGAACGTCGCCAAGACTGCGGTCAAGTTCGTGGCCGAGTTCGGCATGCCGAAGGGGGTCGACGTCATAAGCCTTAACTTCCCCAGGAGGTTCAGGCCGGGCGCCGTGGTGAAGCTGGCGCCTGCCGCCAAGGTGAAGTTCTCGCAGAGGGTCGACAAGAGGAGGGATCCGCGCGGCGGGATCTACTACTGGCTATACGGCGAGTTGGTGAAGGCGGAGCCGGGCACCGACGTCTATATAGTCCACGAGGAGGGAGACATCGCGCTGACGCCCCTCAGCCTCAACATGAACGTGCTGGGATCGCGCCAGGAGGCCGACGGCGCGGCGCTCCAGAAGCTGGTCGAGCTGCTCAACGGATCGATCGCGTAGCCGGGCGTTCAGTGCAGGACCTGCACCCTCCGATCGGTTTTTAGCCCGTGGTGCGCGTTTTCCATATGATGGAGCTCAAGAAATACGTGACGTCGAAACACCTATTGATAGCGCCGTTTCTAGACGTGAGGTGCCTCGGGGTGGATAGGGAGCTCTGCACCGACAGGAAAGAGGTTAGGTTGGTCCGCTGCTCGCTCCTAAACTAGCCCCATTTTGCCGCCACGTATATTCCGTACAGCGCTGCGTATATCAAGATGGGGTAGACCACCAGCCTCTCCACTATCGGCGGCTCGCCCAGCGCTATGTAGGCCGCCAGCGACGCCAGGGAGATCGCGCCGAAGGCGACGCCCAGCCATCTGAGGGCCTTCGGCACGGCCGTATATACGCCGAGCGCCGCGACGGCCAACCCCCCGAAGAGAAACGCGGTGAGGGCCGAGACGGTGTGGAGGCCGTAGGGCGAACCCTCGGGGAATAGGCCGACCCCAAGCGCCCCCAGGCCCGAAAGGCCGAGCAGGACCGTCGAGGCGGCCCTCCTCGTCGTCAGGCGGCCCACCCCGTAGGAGGAGGCCATGACCAGAACGCCCAGAGCCGCCGCGGACGCGTTGAAGAGCGTCGATATGAGCGGCCCCGCCAGCGACCTGTTGCCCAGATCGCTTATGTAGTTGGTCCACACGCTGTAGTTGGGGTAGAGCCACTGCGCTATTTGCACCACGACTATGAACTGGATCGCGGCGACGGCGAGCGCCGTCGCGTAGAGCCTTGCCGACATAGGAGGATAAACAACGATGCATTTTTAACAGTGAGGACATATACTATCTTATGGAACTGATTCTATTTCTCAAGATAGCGACCTCAGACATCAATATAGCCACAATAGACCCTAGGAAGAGGGATAGAACGGCGGGGCTCGAGATGGAGCAGTAGAACGCAACATCCAGGAGGACGGCCCCGGCGGCCGTCGCGAGCGCGGTGCTGAAATAGAGCGCGTTGGCTGGCGACCTGCGCCCATTGGTCTCAGCGGATTCCCTCGGCAAGTTTCTTTACCCTCTCCACGAGGCTCAATATGCCGGGCAGATCCTCCCTCCTGGCCACTATGTATATCTGGTTGTCGTGCCTCAACACGTGTTCGGGGCTTATGCCGACCGCCCTCATGAGCTGCACTAGGAGAGTCACGGCGCCCACAGGCGCCTGTCGGGGAAACACCACCTTGACGAGGCCTCTGTCGGCCTCCGCGCGGCCCAGAAGGCGGGCCGGCGCCAGGATCCACGTCTTGGCCCCGTCGCTGAGCGCCACGAAGGGCTCCCCAGAGCTGTAGATCGAGTTGAGATCCACACGGCCCCCCTCGGCCACGGCCATGCCGCTGTAGGCCACCGACTCGACGTATCTAAAGTCCTCGGGTCTCGGCGACGAGCGCATGAGGGACTTCTCGAGCCTCTCCAAGGCCTTGACTATGGTGGCTATCTTCACGTCCTTTCCGGCGGCCGCATCGACGAGGGGCTTTATGGCGCGTGCGACCGCCGAGAGGTTGGCGAGGCCCGTCGACATCACCAGCGAATACAAGGGGTTTCCCTCCACCGCCAGCTTCACCGCGTCTTGTATTTTCATCGAATATGAATATCTAATTAGTTTTTATCTCTTTTCTTATAGTAAATAAGTAAATTTTAATTTAATAAAAATATTATATTTTTAACATGTTTATTTTCTCTATGTCATGAATATGACAAAAAATTTATATTTTTGATGCAACAACCCGCATCTCATGGACATAGGACTGGTCCAGTACGCCCTTTCGGTCATATCGGGGGTGCTGGTGGGGTTTTCCCTGGGCTTGATAGGGGGAGGCGGATCCATACTCGCGGTGCCGCTCTTCCTCTATTTCGTCGGTCTCTCCGCCCTGCCGAACTCGGCGCATGTGGCCATAGGCACGACGGCGCTGGCCGTGGGGATAAACGCATTCATAAACTCCTATATGCACTTTAAAAAGAGGAACATAGCGCCTAGAGTAGGCGCGATGTTCGCCGCCGTGGGCCTCGTGGGTTCGCTGATAGGCGCGTATCTGGGCCACATCACGCCCGGCACGTCCCTCCTCACGTACTTCGCAATAGCGATGATAGCCCTAGGCATATACGTCGCTGTGAGGAGAGAGCCTGCGAGGGCAGGCGGGTTGGCGGAGGTCGAGAGGGTCGCGGAGGCGGTGAGGAGATGCCCGAGGCTCACGCCGTCGATTATGGCCAAGGTCGCCGGCTTTGGGTTCGTCGTGGGCCTCCTCAGCGGATATTTCGGCATAGGCGGCGGCTTCTTGATCGTGCCGAGCCTGATGTTCTCGGCCGGCCTCTGCATAACCAGGGCCATAGGGACCAGCCTGATAAGCGTCGGGACGTTCGGCGTGGCGTCCGGCGCCGAGTATTGGTACTACGGCGATGTGCTGCCGCTCATAGCCGTGCTCTACGTGCTGGGCGGCATCGGCGGCGGGTACCTCGGCACCGGCCTGGCCGTGAAGGCGCCTAAGGACGCGCTGAGGAAGGCGTACGGCGCCATCATCGTCGCGGTCGGAATCTACATGCTCTATAGGATATACGGCTAGAGCAGATCCTTTATGGTTAACTCGGGCCGGAAGCGCCGTATGAAGGCAAAGCCGTTGACGACCGGGTGGAAGGGGCTGTTGGCCCCGTCTTGTAGCTCCACGTAGCCCTTCTGCCAGAGGTCGCTCAATATGCGGGCGTAGAAGAGCCTCCTCTCCACGGTCTCTCTGGCCACCTCGACCTCCTTCGGCGCGTACTGGACTGCGATCCTTATGTCGCGCATTTTGACCAGATCGCGGGGGGACAGGTCGGACTTGACGACGGGGCAGAGGGTCGACATGACGAAGTTTATCTCCATTCTTATCTCCTTCGCGACTGGATCCAGCTCGTATTTTATCACCTTGGGCAGATAGGGGAACGATCTGCAGGTCAGGGGCTTGTAGAGGTCGTGGACGAGGCACTTAGTTCCTCTGAGGAATGGGCATTTGCCCTCGCCGTCGAGAAGCATCAGGTAGCTGAGCGCTACCCTCACGCCGCTTACGGCGTCGAGGAGCGTATAGGCCGGCGCAAACTTGACCCTCACATCCAGGTCGCGCGCCAGCGACTCCAGCACGTAGACTTCATGCGGCAACACGGTCACGGGGCTGGCTCTGCAGCACAACGCGCAGTTGGGCATACAGGCGAACGCCACCGCGGCGTATCTCCGCTCGCACTTTATAAATTCATCCCCACAGCCCGAGGGGCTTGGTCAAGGGCATCTCGCCGCATCAAGCCGAGATGCCCGCCGCTGAACGCCTGCGCCATAGGTTCCGCCAAGTAGGCGAACGAGCTCTCAGCGTTCTTATCGCCGATCTCCCTGCCCCGCATAATGGAGTCCGCGGACGTATCGGAGCGGGCGTGGCCCCAAATGTTTTTAAATCCGCTATGTTTATAGTGGTATGATACCGTTGACGCAGGTTCTCGCCTTGGTCGTGCCCTTCATATTCGGCCTACTTATAGGCGTATTGATAAGACGGCTCATAGGCGTAGCCATAGTGTTGTTGGCCATATTGTTGTTGGCGGTCGCCGTGGGCTACATCTCGCCGTCCGCTGCCATGGGCATAATCCAGAGCCTGGGCTACACGGCCTACCAAGCCGCGGAGAAGCTCGGCGTGTTGAAGGCCATGATCCCCTACTCCTCCCTCACGTTCATAATAGGCCTCGTGATAGGGTTGCTGATCAAATAGGGCTTTTGAACTCCCTGGTTTTGCCGAACAACGAGAAGAAGGCGGCTGACATCGCCGCCACCAAGGGGGCCAGGAGGAGCCACATGGCGCCGTAGCCCCAGAGCTCGGCCGCGGCGCCTAGGGCCGGCGGAATCGCCATACCTAAAACCACCAGATAGGACGAGAAGAGGGAATTAACGGCGTTTCTCTCCTCCAACGTCGTCGTCCTGACTATCATTATGGTCGAGATGGTGAACACGCTGCCGTGAGGCACGCCGAGGATGGCCATGGCCGTGGCCAACGAGGCGTAGTCCCTGGCCGCGTAGAGGACGGCCAGGCCCGACAAGGTCAGCGCCACGGACGCGACGAAGGCCTTGTTCACGTCCCTGACAGGTCGGAGGAACATGTAGAGGCGCGTGAGCATGGACACGGCGAAGAAGGGCAGGAAGAGAGAATAGGCCGCGGCCCTTGCAAGCCCCAGCTCCTCCGAGGCGTATATGGGCAGATAGGTCACGAGGGCTATGAAGGGCACGTTGTACGACGTAATGGCCAACGCCGCCGATATAAAGCCTCTGCTCGACAGCGCGGATCTATAGGTCGCGCGGAGGTCGGCGGATCTAGACCCGACCATGGGGATCCTCGGCGACAGGGCGAGCAGGGTTACGGCGAAGGGTAGGAAGAAGAGGAACACCTCTCTGTAGCCATACCTGGTCAATATGGCCGTCTCGTAGGCCGGGCCTATGACGAGGCTCGTGCTCAGCGAGAGGGAGTAGGCCGCGAGCAACCTCTCGGCGTATTCGGGCCTCACCGACGCGATATTTATCAAGTTGGGCATAACCACGCCGAAGGATAGGCCCGAGATGAAGGAGGCGGCCCAAAGCCCGTCGGGTCCGGACAGCCAGAAGGCCGCCAACGCCGGGGGAATCGCCGCCGTTGCGGCGACTAAGGCCCTCCTTCTAGGCGAGGGTCCCAGCGCGATGTTGACCACGGAGCTGCCGATGAGCTGGCCGACGGCGCCTACGGCGGCCAACAAGCCTATCGAGGACGGCGTGAAGCCGAGCTCTCTGGCCAGAGGCGGCACGGTGCTCTGCACCATGTAGTTCACGGACCTAGCCGCGATCGTCAACGTCGCGATCAGCGCGATTAGGCCCAAGATATCCCTGCCGGAGCGCACGTACGCTTGACGACCCCTATAAAAACTCTCAGCCCCGACGAGGGCCTGCCTCGAAAAGGGCTCCTCGATAGACGCCTCAGTTAAGGATTTTTATCCCGATAAACAGTATGGCCGGGCGCCGAGGGGACGGGGGCGGCTCGGAGACGGCCGCCCTCTGGAACCTCCCGCACCGCCCGCGGAGGGCGCCGGCGGGCCGCCGAAAGGCGGGGGTAAAAACCAGCCGGCGCCGCGGCCCCCAAGCAGGGCCTGTGAGGCCGCGGCGAGGCCCGGGTAGGGGGTCAGATCGATACCCCGACAGAAGCGGGGGTATGCGGCGCCCCTCAGCATCGCGGATTTTGGACAAGGCGCGGCCGGGCCGTCGATGCGCCGTCGCTCCACGTCTCCTACGTATCATGCCGAAATCTGCTTGAGCTCGCCGCGATCCGTCGAGGCCCCCGGCGGATCTCAATTTTTATGAGAAATATGTGCGCCATGAGAGCTCCCGAGGCGGTGAACAAGGTTTTTCTGCTGACTTTCGAATATGCAGGTTTGGTCAAGGTGGGCGGGCTGGGCGAGGCCGTGAGGCAGTACGCAACGGCTTTAGCCAGGCGGGGCATCGACGTGACCGTCCTAATGCCGTCGCACGGAAGGCATCTGGACCCCAACAGGGGATTTCCCCTATCGCCGCTGGACTTCCGGGTCTGTGGGGATAGGCGCGGCCTCGACGGGAGGCCCTATCCCTATTGCCTCGGGGCTGAGGGGACCGAGGTCGACGGGGTCAAGGTGGTTATGTTCAAAGGCTTGGATACGGCTACTGGCCTCGTCTTCGACAGGTGGTACCCCTACGAGAACGTAGAGGAGAAGGCGGCCCTATTCGCTAGGGCGGTGGTGTCCTACGCCGAGAGGTACGGGCTCCCGGACCTAATACATGCCAACGACTGGCACTCCGGGCTCGCCGGGATAGCCCTGAGGGACTACGCAGAGAGGAAGGGGCTTGCGATACCTCTCGTGTACACGATCCACCTGTCGTCGGGCTACTCCTTCCCGTGGCACTACGCCTCCGCCGAATGGGCGGGTCTGCCGGACAGGCCCCATCTGGTCTGGAGGGTCTGCTGCCACAGGCAGGAGCTGTACTCAGCCGTGTGGGACTCCGTGGGGGGCTCTGTCGAGGGCTTCGCCGCCGTGGAGAGCGATGTGGTGTCCAGCGTGAGCTGGGGATACCTGCGCGAGGCGCTTTCGAAGTACGGCGATTGGCTTAAGGGCAAGTCGTGCGTCCTCTACAACTCCACGGACTGGAGGATCGAGGAGGCCGAGTCCCACTTCCGCAGGCTGGCCCCCGACGGCTCCCCCTGGCGCCTGGTTGAGGCGGTGGAGAGGATGGGAGGGGAGGGGCACCTAGATGGAGGAGGCGCCCTCTTCCTGGCCGTGGGGCGGGCGACCAGCCAGAAGGGGCTCGATCTGGCGATAAGGGCGCTCGACCTCTCCCCCTCGGCGCGCCTTCTGGTGCTCGCAGTATCCGTGGGGGACTTCGGATATGAGGAGTACCTAAGGCGCCTCGTCCGCGAGAGGTGGGGGAGGGCCTTCCTCTCCTTCGCTAAAATCCCCAGAGACCTCTACATGGCCCTCAACTACGCCGCGACCGCGCTCGTCATGCCCTCCCGTTGGGAGCCCTTCGGCATCTCGGCCATAGAGGCCATGGCGGTGGGGACGCCCGTCATAGCGTCCGCGACCGGCGGGCTGCCCGAGGTGGTCGCCGACTTCCGGAGCGGCGAGGGGGTAGGCCTCCTCGTGCCGCCGGAGGACGTGGCGGCGCTGGGCGCCGCAATGGAGTCTCTGGGTAATTGGCTGTGGCGGTTCAAGCCCGACTCCATACCCGACGGAAGGCTCAGAGAGATCGCGTCTGCCAGAGGTATAGAATATGTAAAAGGCCTGAGGCGCTACATATCGCGCTACGTCGACGAGAGGTTCAGAGAGAAAAACCTCTACGAACAGCTAAAACATTGTTACGAGAAGGCTAGACAGATGGCCTTCTACAAGGCGGTCACGCCGGCTTAATATTTATGTTCAGGCGTACCGATACATATGGGCGTCAGAGTTGCCGTTATTCCCGTCGGCGGCGAGGCGGTGCGCCTCCGGCCTCTCACCGTGGAGACCTCCAAGGCCATGGTCCGTATGCTCAACAGGCCCCTCATAGAGTTCACTCTGGTTAATTTGGCCAGGCAGGGCGTCGAGGAGATCATAATGGGGGTCAGGGGCTATTACAACTACAAGGACATCTACGACTACTTCGGCGAGGGCTACTGGCTCGAGAGGGAATACGGCGTGAGGGTCCGCCTGAGGTACATGCCTAGGGCTGAGACCCGGGGAAACGCGGAGGCTGTGAAGATCTCTCTGGAATACTACGGCGTGAAGGAGCCGGTGCTGGTGGTGCAGGGCGACAACATATTCGAGATGGATCTGGATTCCTTCTACAAATTCCACGAGGCCAACAAGGCGTTTATGACCATAGCCCTGAAGGAGGAGGAGAACGTAGAGGAGTTCGGCGTCGCCGCCGTGGACGAGAGGATGAGGATCTTGAGGTTCGTGGAGAAGCCCAAGAGGAGGGAGGACGCCCCCAGCAATCTGGTCAACACGGGGCTGTACCTCCTTTCTGAGGACTTCCTAAACTTCCTGGAGGGCGAGGTGGGGTCGAGGCTCTACAGAGAGGGGCTCATGGACTTCGGGTCCAACGTGATACCGGCCGCGATAGATGCGGGCCTGCCCGTCTACGGGTTCGTCACAAAGGGCTTTTGGTTCGACGTGGGTAGCCCCGATAGATACCTCGCGGCGACGCGGTATCTGCTGGACAACCTGGGGCCGTCGGACCTCGCCTCGGAGGAGGTCCTGCCCCGGATCTTCGTGCAGGGGACGAGCCCCGAGTCGTTGGCTCTGAAGAGGGAGCTGAAGGAGCGTATAAGCTCGGGCGACGTAAGGGTGGAGGGCGACGTCCTGATAGGGAGACACGTCAAGATAGGGAGGGGCGTCTACCTGAAGAACTCGGTGATAGACAACTACACCATCTTGGGCGAAGGCGCCGAGGTCGTCGACTCGGTGGTCATGGACAGATCCGTGGTGGGGCCGAGGTCCAGGGTCGAGGGATCCATAGTGGGGAGGCACAGCGCCGTGGGCGAGGGGGCGCTCCTGATAGGCTCGGTGTTGGGCAACGACGTGACGGTCGGCAGAGGCGCCGTGTTGATAAACGCCAAGGTCTGGCCGCATAGATCTGTCGGCGACGGGGTCAAGCTCGAGAACTTCGCGCTGACGTAGGCAAAATTTTTTAGGGGGCCCAAAACCGCCGTCCATGGCAACGTTGCCTCGGCCGGGCCTCGGCGTGTATGTGACAGCCGGCTGGCCCAACGGCGCCGTCTTCGCGGAGTTTCTAGACGCGGCGGCCGGGATAGCCGACTTCGTGGAGGTCGGGATACCCACGGAGAATCCCAAGTACGACGGCCCTTTCATCAGGTCGAGCCATAGGTCAGCGCCGGTTAAGGGCATCGCCGCATTGCGGGGGCTGGAGCTCCCCGAGAACGCCATCCTCATGGGCTATGCCGAGGATTTCGCGGGCAGGTTCGACGAGCTGGCCAGAGCGGCGGCCGGGGCGGGCGCGGCCTCGGTCCTCCTGCCCGACCTCCTGATAGACATGCCCGAGATGCTGGACGCCTACGTGGCGTCGATGAGGGCGAACGGGCTGGCCCCCGCGTTCTTCCTCCCCGGCAAATTCCCCTACGCCCTAGCCGAGAGGCTCGCGGGCTACGACCCCCTGTTCATATATATAGGCCTGTACGCGGCGACCGGCATAAAGCTGCCGGTATACGTCGAGAGGAACATCAGGCTTGCCAGGGAGCATATAGGCAAGACCTACCTCGTCGCCGGCTTCGCGATAGATGGGCCCGACAAGGCGAGGGCTCTCGTGGAGGCGGGGGCCGACGGGCTGGTGGTGGGGACCGCGGCCATGAAGCGCCTCGCGGATGGCGGCGTGGAGGCCGCGGTCGAGTTCCTCGCCGAGATAAAGAGGGCTATTAGATGAGGGCGTACGCCTATCCGCTCGCCGTCGCCGCCATCTGGGGGCTCGCCTATCCTCTGACAAAGTATTTGGTCGCCTACTTCTCGCCCGGCTTCATAGCGTTTTTCAGGGCGCTGGTAGGATTTCTATTCCTATCGGCGATATCTAGGCCGGTTAAGATCGACGGAAGGACGGCCATCGCGGGCGTGTTGAACATGGGCGCCACCGTGTTGTTGATAAATCTTTCCGTCATGTTGTCGAACAGCCCTGGGCTCGTCTCGTCTCTCATGTACACCCAGCCTCTATTCCTTATAGTCCTTTCAGCCATGGCCCTGAAGACGCGGGTAAGGCCCAACGAGATCCTCGGCGTGGCCCTCGGAGTACTCGGCGTGGCGATCTCGGCGGTTGGAGGCGGCGTAGGCCTCTACGACCTATTGCCCATACTCGGCGGTTTTATCTGGGCGTTGGGCACGGTGGTCTACAGCAAATGGTTGGCCGGGAGGCCGCCGACGTCCACCACGGCAGCCATGAACGGCGCGGCGGCGGCGTTCCTGTTGCCGTTCGCCGCCCTGGCCTATAGATCGTCCTTTACGGTCAAGGCCGCTCTCTTGTTGACGGCGTTGGCCGTGTTGGCCCAGGGCGCGGCTTGGCTTCTGTGGTTCCGCTCCGTGCGCGAGCTGGGCCCGGTGAAGGTGGGCGAGCTGTCGTTGCTGGTCCCCGTCTTCTCCTACCTCTTCTCCTATTTGGCCTTCGGGGCTGTCCCCGCGGCGGATCAAGTGGTCGGATCGGCGCTCATACTGCTCGGCATATTGGCCGTCTATATAGGGGCGGCAAAGCTTAAATAGAGCCGGGTACTCGGCCCCATGTCGTCGGGGTGGATAGGTGGTACAACATAGGCGCGGATCTCCCCGCGCCGCTCCCCCCTCCCAAGGATCCGGACGAGGGGGACAGCAGAATTGCGTTGCTTACGAAAATTCTGCCCTCGGCGCTGATAGACCAAGAATTCACCGCAGAGCGGTGGATCCCGATACCGGAGGAGGTCAGGGAGGCCTACGCGAGGATGGGTAGGCCCACCCCCTTCAGGAGGGCCGAGGGGTTCGAGAGGAGGCTCGGCCTTAAGGTCCATATATACTACAAGTACGAGGGCGCCTTGCCCGTCGGAAGCCATAAGCTGAACACGGCGCTCGCCCAGGCGTACTACGCCAAGCTGGACGGGGCCGATGAGGTCGCGACGGAGACGGGGGCCGGGCAGTGGGGCATGGCGGTGTCGCTGGCGGCCGCCCTCTTCGGCCTCAAGGCCGTTGTGTTCATGACCAGGTCCTCCTACAACAGCAAGAGGCAGCGGGTCGCCTTCATGAAGACGTACGGCGCCACGGTCTACCCAAGCCCCAGCGACGTGACCGAGACCGGGAGGAAGTTCAACAGGCCCGACCACCCGGGCTCCCTGGGCATAGCCATATCCGAGGCGGTTGAGTACACGCTGGCGGGCGAAGGGAGGCGGTATCTGCCGGGTAGCGTGCTGGAGTTCGTCTTGATACATCAATCCGTCATAGGGCTCGAGGCGATTAGGCAGATGCCTGAGGAGCCGGACTACGCCGTGGGCTGCGTGGGGGGAGGCTCCAACTTCGGGGGGTTCGCCTACCCCATGATAGGCATGAAGCTGAGGGGCGAGGGCTTCGGGAGGACGAGGTTCCTGGCCGCCGAATCCGCCGCGGCGCCTAAGCTCACCGCGGGCGAGTACAGATACGACTTCCCGGACGCGGTCGGGGTCTTGCCCATGATAAAGATGTACACGTTGGGGCACGACTTCGTCCCGCCGGCTGTACACGCCGCGGGTCTCCGCTACCACGGAGCCGCCCCCAGCCTCTCGATACTGAAGAGGCTGGGCCTGGTGGAGGCCGTGGCCTATAGGCAGGAGGAGGTGTTTGAGGCGGCCGTCGCGTTCGCGAGGTCGGAGGGCATAATACCGGCTCCGGAGAGCTCCCACGCGATAAGGGCCGTGGCGGACCTAGCCAAGAAGCTTCCGCCGGGTTCCGTCATAGCGTTCAACCTATCGGGGCACGGGCTCCTGGACGTGGACGCATACGAGAAGGCCCATGTCGCTTAGAAAGCTCGGCGAGGGGGGGACCTTGGGCTACGAGGAGAGCTACGCGCTCGCCCTCTCTATGCTGAGAGGGGAGCTGAGCGATGTGGAGATAGCGGCCGTGCTGACGGCCATGAGGGTGAGGGGCGAGACGCCGGAGGAGGTGGCGGGCTTCGCCAGAGCCGCGCGCGATACTTGCGTCAAGGTCGAGGTGGACCTCCCGGCGATAGACACGGCGGGCACAGGCGGCGACGGCCAGAGGACGATAAACCTCTCGACGGCCGCCGCGCTCGTGGCGTCTGCCGCCGGCGCCTACGTGCTCAAACACGGCAACAGGTCCGTGACAAGCCCGACGGGCAGCGCCGACTTCCTCGAGGCCCTCGGCTACAACATAAACCTGAAGCCTGCCGAGGCCGTCGAGGCCCTCAAGAGGTCTAGGTTCGCCTTCCTGTTCGCGCCGGCCTACCATCCCACGTTCTCCCGGGTCGCCCCCGTGCGCAAGAAGTTGCCGTACAGAACCATTTTCAACATAGTGGGTCCTCTGGCCAATCCCGGACAGGTGCGGAGACAGATAATAGGGGTGGCGGAGAGGCGGCTCATGCCGGTGGTGGCCGAGGCCGCCGCCAGGCTGGGGCTGGAGCACGTCTTGGTGGTGCACGGCGAGCCGGGGATCGACGAGGCCTCCATAGAGGGCGCCACGGCGGTCGCCGAGATGAAGGGCGGCAGGGTGGAGGAGTACGAGCTCGCCCCCGAGGATCTAGGCGTGCCGCGGGGCAGAACGCCCAGGGCCGACACCAGGGAGGAGTCGGTGGCCAAGACGTTGAGAGGCTTGAGGGGGGAGGACCGCGACGCCAAATACGCCATAGCCGTGAACGCCGCGCTCGCCCTATACGTGGCGGGCCTGGCGGGAGACGTCAGAGACGGCCTCGAGCTGGCCCTACGGACTATAGAGTCCGGCCTGGCTGCGCGGCACGTGGAGACGGTCGTGAGGGCGAGCAGGCCGTGACGCTTCTGAAGATCTGCGGATTGACGAGGCGCTCGGACGTCGAGCTCGTGGATAGGGTGGCCGACTACGCCGGCTTTATAGTGGATCCGGAGACCAAATCGCCGAGGAGGACGACGCCCGACTTGGCGAGGGATCTGGCGTCGGTTCTGGGCAGGGCGAAGCCCGTCGCGGTCTTCGACTCGTACGATCCGGCGCGGGCCGTGGACCTCGCCGCGCGTTACGACTTCCCCGTGGCGCAGATGCCGCAGATATTCGGCGCCGATGTGGAGGACTCGGCGCGGAGGAGAGGCGTGGCCCTGGCCCCCGTGGTGCTCTTCGGCAGGGACGACGTTCTGCGGAGGGCGGCTCAACTGGCCGGCGGCCGCTACGAGTACGTCTTGGTGGACGCGGTGAAGGGATCTGGCGCCGTCTACAGCTACGGCCTACGCCTGCCTCTGGAGTTGATTGAGGCCGTCTCGACGTTGGGCAGGGTCGCAGTTGCCGGCGGGATTACGCCCGACAACGTGGAGCACGTGTTGAAGTTCAAGCCCTATATGGTGGACGTGGCCAGCGGGGTGGAGTCCTCGCCCGGCGTTAAGGACGGCTCGAAGGTGTACGCCCTGGCCGTGAAGGTGAAGGGAGTTGGTATATAACCGGGGGCGTTCCCAAGGGCTTGTGTTGCTGGTGCTGGTGCACTCCACAGACGAGCGCCTAGCCGCGAGGATCCTGAGGGACATCCGCCACGTGGAGGTGGCGCCCGGCGTGGCCATCACCTGGGAGCCGGAGGAGAGGGTCGACAGGGCCCTCGGCGCGGCTAAACGCGAGCTGATAGAGCGCTGGGAGTCCAAGGGCACGGGCCCCCTCCTCGAATACGCGGTGTTGAGGCTCACCGACGATCAGTACAACGCGGTCAGGCATATGGTGAGGAGGGCCGTGGACGCGAGGGCCTCCGCGCTGGCCGGAGGGCTGAGGAGACTGGCCGCGGACATGAGGAGGGGGAGGGGCCGCGTCCAGGAGCTGAAGGCGAGGTTTAGGCGGCTCGCAAGCGCCGTCGCCGAGCTGAACGAGGCGGCGGCCAAACTGGATATATACACCTCGGCGTTGGACGAGCTCCGGGAGGCGTATCGCGAGGCCAACGCCGAATATTTAAAACTGGGATGAGGTATCCTCCATGCAGAACCCCGAGGAGCTGAAGAGGTTCATCAGGCGGAGCAGCTCGGTGCTGGTGGTCTGGGACGTCCAGGAGGCCCTCGTGAACGCCATATTCAACAAGGAGGAGTTTCTGGCCAAGCTTAAGGAGCTCGTGGACGCCGCCAGGCGGCTGGACGTGCCCGTGGTCTACACCAAGATCACCCCGTTTCCCGAGAGGTTCGCGTCGCCGTTTAGGAGGAGCTGGAACCCCGGCGATATACACAAGGAGGTTTATCCGCGCGACGGAGACGTGGTGCTAAACAAGAACACCACCTCCATATTCGTCGGCACCAACTTCGAGCTGTTGTTGAGGAACGCGGGGATAACCACCATAGTCTTCACCGGCATAGCCACCGACATAGGCGTCGAGACGTCGGCCCGCCACGCGCAGGCGCTGGGATATCTGCCGGTGGTGGCCAGAGAGGCCGTGTCCTCAGCCGACAGGGCCGCCCACGAGAGGTCCCTGTCCAATATGGCGCGCCTATTCCCGGTGCTGTCGAACGCCGAGATAATAGAGCTCTGGACCAGAAACCAATAAAACCATCACGGACCTTTTATCGGTGTCCGAGATCGAGAGGATATCCACAGGCGTGGAGGAGCTCGACAAGGCCCTAGAGGGAGGCATCCCCAAGGGGAGCTGGGTCGTCGTCACGGGCGAGCCGGGCGTCGGCAAGTCAATACTCTGCATGCACTTCGCCTACGCAGGTCTCAAGGCAAGCGACCCGGTGGTCTACGTGACGACGGAGCAGGAATATAAAGACGTGGTGACCCAGGCGAGGCAATTGGGCATGGACCTCTCCAGGTACAGAATGTACAACATAGCGTGGAGGAGGGAGCCTGAGGAGCTGCCCGAGATCGTGGTGGTGGACATCTTCGGCTTGCTCAAGGTGGCGCGCCAGATGACCGAGAAGGCGAGGGAGGAGAGCCCCGAGAAGGTGAGGCGCTACGCCGCCCTTTCCATAGATACGCTCATAGAGGCCATAAACGAGGCCTACTCGGTCTTGGAGGTGGCCAAGGAGAGGGGGGCGCCGGAGCGCCACGTGAGGCTCGTGATAGACTCCATGTCGGCTTTTTGGGTCGACAGACCGGTGATGGCGCGGAAGTATTCGTATCAGCTGAAAATAGCGACGCATAGGGATAACGTTACGGCGTTGCTCACAAGCCAATACGCGCCCACCACGGGCCAGGCCTACGGATTCGGGCTCGAGCACATAGCCGACGGCGTCATCCACATCTGGATGGACGACGTCGAAACGGCCAGGGAGGTCAGAAGGCACCTCATAGTCGTCAAGATGAGGATGACGAACCACAGCCGCAAGGCCTTCGACCTTGAGATCGAGACGGGGAAGGGGCTCGTGTTGAGGCAGTAGGGGTTGCGGATACCGCTGTTTTTAGCTAGATCATTCTAGCTATGAGCTCGTTTATCGCTGGCCCTCTGTAGCCTAGGTCGCCGCCCTCGGCGAAGCTCTTCTTGACGTCCCTGAAGCCCCCCACGGGCGGGTGTAGCCTGAAGAACGGCTTCAGGTAGGGCACGCAGAGCGTTCTGCCGTCCCTCCTAGGCCAGGTGCCCCTCCTGGGGCAAGCCACCCTCTCTATCTCGCCCGAGACGTAGGCGAGGGCCAGCTCCTCGAAGCTCTGCCATCCGTATCTCCTCAAATGTTCCTCGGTCAGAGGCTTATCCCCGACGATCCTTCCCCTTTTCGCCAATACCTGGGCCAACGTGTCTGCATCTATCTCGCCCCAGGTGATCCAGCTCTGGGCCCTCTCCAGCATGCCGTTTATATTCGGCTTGGCTACCACAAGCGACATCACGAACTTCCTCCTGAGCCTGAGGTAGCCCAACGCGGCCTCGACCTCCCTAGGCGTATTGACTACGCCGCGCAGCCTGATTACGGCGTATCGCGGATATACGGCCCTCTCGGCTTGGCCCTCCGCCACCGCGGTCATGTCTTGAACCTATATGTATTCCTCAAGGCGTTGTACGTAGCCAATGCGAAGTTCAGCGTGGTCCTAGTGTCGCCGGACGTCTTGGTCCATACGTCCTTTATCCCGGCGAGCCTGAGCACGGCCTTAGCCACGTCGCCCGCCACGAGCCCTACGCCCTTGGGGGCCGGTATCAGCTTGACGACGATGCTGCCGGACTTGCCCTCGACGACGAAGGGCACCGAGTGGGGCTCGTCGCAGGAGCACCTCCAGGAGCCGCATCCCCTTCTGACAGGCGTTATGTTGAGCTTCGCCTCTCTGACGGCCTTCTCTATGGCTTGCCTGACCTGGCGCGCCTTGCCTATGCCTATGCCCACGTAGCCGTCCTCGTTGCCCAGAGCGACGACGGCCTGGAACTGGCTCACCTCCCCTGCGTCCGTCTGCCTCTGGACTATATTTATGCTGAGCAGCTCCTGCCTCAAGTTGGGAAGAAGCGCGTCGACTATCTCCGGCTCTTTTATCAACATATTGGCAGCGAACACCTCGTCTACAGACCTTATCTTCCCCTCCTTGACCAGCTGGCCGAGGCGCGTCCTCGGTTCCCACATAGAAAGATCTACGGCGCTCATCGCCGTAGCGTGTTCCGGCCAATATTTAAACATTTGCCACGGGCTCCGCCTCGATCCACGTGCCGGCCTCTCGTATTTGTCTACGCCCAGAGGCCCCGCCTCCCCAGGCCTCGTATGTACTTCTCTGCGAAATCCGTAGCAACCTCGCTCCATAGGCGGATATTAGCATATTATGAGGGCGGTTGAGACTTCGGTGGGTCGAGGGGCCGTAGGCCGCGCCGGTCCACGCGGTCTAGAGGATTTCGAGGCGGCTTCGAAAAGTTTCCACGCGGCGAGTATGGACGTGCTGCTCAGCGCTATGGAGGCCGGCTTGCGATGACGTCCGAGCGACGATGCGCGCTCGGGAAGCGGCTTCGCGGAACCCGGCGCCCCTAAAGGCCCGACGGTTGGCGCGGCCTTCGGCCGACATACTACTTCGACATCCAGCCGTCAAGATCGCCGCCCCGTAGTCTCCTGGACGTGCTCCAGCTGTGCCTAACGCATTCGCGGGCTATCTTGCTGGCGCGCAACGCGGCGATGGTCCTGCCGTCTGAGGGATAGCCGGAGCCGAAATCCCCCATCTCGGCCTTCAGCATATCCACCAAGCGGTCTCTGACGACCTTGGCCACTATGCTGGCGGCCGCCACTTGAGGTATGCGCTCCGCCTTGTTCATGGCGACGATCCTGCGCCCGGCCATCCTCGAGAGGAGTTGCGCGAATCGCTCTGGCTTGGGGTCGGGGCTATCCACGTAGTAGACGTCGGCGTCGCATAGCCGTATGAGCTCCGCCGCCTCCTCGGCCTCCAGCAAGTTGAGCTTGTGGGAGGCCGTCCATCTGTCTATCACGTACGGCTCTACAACTACATAGTTTACACACTTCGCGGACTTCAGGATAAGCGGGTAGAGCCTCTCCCGGGCGCTCCGCGACAGAGTCTTGGAGTCCCTGACGCCAAGGGCCTTCAAGGCCTCTCCGTCCCCGGCCACTATGGCGAGGACCATGGGCCCCACGACGGGTCCGCGCCCCGCCTCGTCGACGCCTGCGACAACCACAAATATGGACGTGTCAGGGGTTATATGGACGTGCCCAAGGAGCTGTCTGCCTACCTCCAGATCGTGGAGGAGGGAGGGGTTAGGCACATAGCGTGTAGGAAATGCGGCAAGCGGTTCTTCTCCATAAAGGACGCCGCGAGACACCTCGCGGCCGTGCACGACGTAAAGTTCGCATCTCAATTCTACGAAAAAGTTTAATTGTAGAAAGCGAACTCTCGGCATGATGATGCATCCCAAGTGGTACGAACGACACGTGAGGCATCTCAACGACGCCATCTCAGCCTTTGAGGAGGGCGATCATAGATCTGCCTGCTACAACGCGTACGTGTCCGTGGAGGCGCTGGCGAAGGGGATCCTGGGCTACGACCCGTACGGCCATTTCCAGGTCATAAAGAGGTTGCCCGCGCTCGTCAAGGAGATAGCCGGAGTCGAGCCCCCCGAGGACGTGAGCAAATGCGTCGTCTGCCTGGAAAGCCAGGCCTTCGGCGAAAACGGCGAGAGGTGTATAAAATGCGCCGAGCTGATAAGCAACTACCTCTACGTCTTCCTCAAGGCAAGGGAGAGGCAGAGGCAGGTCTGGAAGCCCTACTGACGTCGCGCGTAGGTCCTCGCCGCATCGAGAACTGCCCTCGGTCGAGCCCGCCCGCGTTTGCACCGCGAGGGACGCGTAGGCTCTCACGGACTCCACGCCGGCGAAGGCGCCGCGGACTGACTCGGGCGGCCTGGAGCCCAACGCCCTAGATACGGCGAGCCCCGCCGCCCCTCCGAGCGCCACGACGGCCCTTGGCCTCATGATCTCCAACTCCGCCTTCAGCCGAGGCGGGCGGTTAGCGGCCGTCCTGTCGCCCGGCGGCGCGCACCCGGCCGCCGAGGTTATGTATACGCGCTAATCTCGGTCCCGCGGGCCCCTCGAGACGCCGTAGGGATGGCTGGAGAGGCCCCGCCGCGTGTAGGGCCTTGAATAGAAACGGGCTGGGAAATCTACCGCGGACACCCCGCCGGTCCCCGCGCACGGCAAGCATCCGGCCTATCGCCATCGACCTGTCCTCGGATCGCCCAGGGAGGGTCCGGCCGCTCCAGTGGGCCTGTCGGCGGATTTAGGCAACGGGGCCCCTCCCCCGTAGGCACGAGCCTCGGGCACCTCATGCGCTGGACGAGCGCCCTCGAGAGCTCTTCCATAGAGTCAAGCTTATATAGGGGCTAATAAAGTTCAGCGATGGTCCGCCGTTTTAAGCCGGCCGTTAAGTACAGAAGAGGCACCAGGACCCACGGATGGGGGAGAGTCGGCCAGCACAGGAAGAGCGGCTCGTCGGGCGGCAAGGGCATGGTGGGCTTCCATAAACACAAGTGGTCCTTCGTGATGGTACACGCCGAGGAGACCTCAGGCTGGCCGTTCTACGGCAAACACGGCTTCAAGCAGCCCAAGGCGATATCGGTCGCGTGGAGGCCCATCAACGTGGGCAGGCTGGAGGAGCTCTTGGAGGAGATGGAGAGTCGCGGCGCCGCCGTCAAGGAGGGCGAGCAGTACGTCGTTGATCTGCCCAAGCTGGGCTACAACAAGCTGTTGGGCGGCGGGAGGGTGTCGAGGCCCTTGATAGTCTACACGCCTGTGGCGACCCGCGACGCCGTCGAGAAGATAGCCAAGGCCGGGGGCGAGGTCCGCATAGTCCACGGAGCCGTCCATAGGTAATGGACTTTCTCGATCCAATATTGGAACGGCTTATAACGGTCCAGAGGCCCAAGAAGGCGTTGCCTCTGTCCACCCGCCTGATGTGGACGGCGCTGGCGGCCCTTGTCTACATAATAATGACGATTACTCCCCTCTGGGGGATACACAGAACTACGCCGACGGGCGCCGCCGCGTCCATCTTCTACAACCCGCTGGTGTCGACGATATTCGGCACCACCTTCGGGACGTGGGCGCAGCTGGGCATAGGCCCCATAGTCGTGGCCGGGATAATTATGGAGATCCTCCAGTTCTCCGAGCTCCTGCCCTTCGACCTCGAGGACAAGAAGGACAGGCTGAGGTTCTCGGCCTTCCAGAAGCTCCTGGCTCTGGTCATGGCCGCCGGCGAGACCGCGGCCACGATAGCCACGGGCACACTCGGCCAGCTGACGCCGCTCGAGGCCTTCGCCGTGTTCGTCCAGCTGCTCATAGCCACGCAGATAGTGATCTTGCTGGACGACATGATAGCCAAGGGGTGGGGCTTCGGCGGAAGCGCGATAAACCTGATAATACTCCTCTCGATAACCAGGACGTTCTTCGTGGACCTCTTCTCCTGGAGCATGCCGACGTTCCCCAACGTCAATCCCGCCGACTATCCGGCCATGCAGCTCCCGCTGGGCTTCGTGCCGGCTCTGGCCGTCGCCGTGTACAACACGTTGCACGGAGCCTCCCCGGGCCTCCTCGACCTCTTGTTCAGACAGGTGCCGCCCTCGATATCTCTGCCTGACGTGGTGGGCCTCGCCGCCACGCTGGCCCTCGCATATATATTGGTCTACATAGAGCAGATGCACGTCAACATACCGGCCGCCTACACGCAGTATTGGGGCTTCAGGATAAACATACCTCTGAGGTTCATGTACGTATCCGTCATACCCATAATATTCACCGCCTACTCCCTCATCCTGGCCGAGCAGCTGGTGGCGGGCGTGGCCGCGCTGACCGGCGGCATATCCCCGACGCTCGCCGTGTTGCTCACCGCCATGACTCCCGCCAGAATACTGACCCCCGACTACGTGGTGCTTCACATCCTGCTCTACGTCGCTCTGGCCACCGCGTTCGCGTGGCTGTGGGGGCAGATCGGTGGCATCGGCCCCGACGAGTACGCAAAGAGCCTGGCCCAATCGGGCCTCCACGTGCCGGGCTTCAGGCAGAGCGAGAGGATCATGGCGCGGGTCCTCAGAAGGCCCATAAACACCCTTATACTGCTCAGCGGGATGATAGCGGGCACGTTGGCCGCTATCGGCGACATCTTCGGCGTATGGGGCTCGGGGATAGGCCTCATACTGCTCATCGAGATAGGCCTGGGCTACTACACGCAGATACTGCAGGAGGGATTGATGGAGGCGTATCCGGGCTTGAAGCGCGTGTTAAGCCAGTAGTATGTCGGCCGCCGGCCGGGATAGACTAGCCAGGAGGCTACGGGACGTGGCCGACGAGCTGGAGGCCGCCGTGGAGGAAAAAGACTGCGAGTCGGCTGAGGAGGCCCTCGACGAGTTGAGAAGTATAATAGACGAGCTGGAGGAGCAAGAGGTATAGCTCTTTTTATATCGGGCAGGTCGCCACGTGGATATCGCCATACCTCACGACGTGTTGGCCGAGGCGCCTGACGACGAGAGCAAGGTCAGGAAGCTGGGCTATATAGCCAGGGGCGCCGCCGTGTTTAGAGCCGAGACGATCATCATCTACACCTACGGCGAAGGCGTAGACTGGGAGGAGGTGGAGCTGATGAAGCTGCTGCTGGAGTACGCGTCTACGCCTCCCCATCTGAGGAGGCGGCTCTTCAAGCTGGACAGAAGGCTGAAGCTCGCCGGCCTCCTGCCTCCGCTGAGGATACCAAGCCACATGCCTCCTAGAGAGCCCTCCGCGGGAGATGTCGTGGACGGCGTCGTCGAGAGGTGGGACGGATACTACTCCCTCGTGTATATAGGCGGGGGGAAGTACGCCAAGATCCCCAAGCCGTATCCAATAGGCTCCCGCCTCATCGTGAGGATCGAGGCCGAGACCAGCCGGCCCGACACGTATAGAGCCGTGGTCGTCAAGAGGCCGCCGGACTACTGGGGCTACAGGGTAGAGGTGAAGCCCTTCAAGCAACTGGCGGAGGGCTACGACACCGCCATCTATACGGGCAGAGAGGGCAGATCCGTGTGCGAAGGCCTGCCGAGACCCGTAGGCCGCACCCTGGTGGTGTTCGGCGGCCCTAAGGCCGGCGTAGACGAGATAGCGAGGATCGAGGGGATAGAGCTGAAGGGCCTGTTTCTAAACTTCATACCGAGGCAAGGCACCGAGACCGTCAGGACAGAGGAGGCCATCTTCGCCGTGTTGGCTCTGCTCAACTACGCAAATATATGTAGCGTAGGGAAGCCCACAAAGGCTGAAAAATAGGTTCGATCCGCCTCCTCACTTCTTCTCCTTCTTGCCCTCGGCCTCGGAGGAGGCCTCTATTCCCAGCTTCTTGGCCTCCTCCTCGGTCGTCATGAACAGGCTAGTCCTCTGCCTTCCGCCCATGCTCCGCAGTAAACTTGCCACTAATAACCTTTTCTGGCCATTGGGCGTCGTGCCCCCTCTCGAGCCGGGGCGCCCATGTTCGCCGTAATCCGCCGTCGGCAGATTCACGGAGGCGGTCGAACCGGCCCCGTGGCCTCCAGCCGGCGGCGAAATCCGCGGGTCGCGGGAGAAGGCTGGACGGCCCTCCTCGACGGCGACCTGCATCGCGCCGTCAACGTCCCGCCTACGGGGCTGTTTTTTGTCCGATAGACGTATAAGCAACGCCGTTTGGTTGGGCATGCCGCAGAAGCTGAAGTTCTACGACATCAAGGCCAAGCAGGCGTTCGAGACGGACAAGTACGAGACCGTGGAGAAGAACACCGCCCGCGGCCCCATGATATTCGCGGTGGCCACCTCACCCTACACGGGCATCAAGGTCTGGAGGCTGATAGGCAAGAAGAAATAAGGAAAAACGGACGCCTAATTCAAACCCTGTTTTTCCCTCGCACGTCCCTACGTCCCAGCGTGGCCGGCCTATCCCCTTAATATATTCACCTTTCTCAAAAATACTGAAATTAGAATGAAATCTATTATTATAAATGCGTGCATTATCGTACAATATAGACATAAGGCCTTGAGGACCGCCAGCTCCACGTAGAGGAGATAGGGCAACACCGCGATGCCCACAAGCCTCCAATAGAAAAGCGCCGTGAGCAAGCTGTCCCTAAACGTGCGGAAGTAGACGGCGACCAATCCTATGTTCAAGATGAACCACACAGCGGCCAAGCCGTCCAGAGGGATCGGGCCTATATGTGCATAGGGGCTCGACAGGACCGTCGCGCAGTCGACGGTGACGCCAGGGAGCACTGCCTGGGGGAGGTAGCAGCCGGGCGGCAGCCTGCCGAGCACGTACCATAGGTAGAGAACCAACGCCGATGCCGCCAGCCCGCCCGCGGAGAAGGCGATCAGGAGGATGAACCAGCCTGTACGCCCCATGCCGAGTGGGCGCATGGTGTTTTTTACCTTTTCGCCGCCAGCTCCTCCAGCGCCTCTAGGTAATCCCTGGACTTCTGGCTTAGGCCGAATCTCGACAGGTCCCTTTCCAGCAGTGCTGGCGGCTCGTCTCCTCCAGCCACCTCTCTATGGCCTCTGCGAGCTCGGCGTAGCGGGCGAAGCCGTCGAGATGCTCCCTGGTGCACTTTATCACTATCGTGCCGTCCTTCATTCGGCGCACCCTCGGCTCCTTTCCCGTCAAGGCCTTTATGAGGGCGGCGAGCCTCTCCGCGTCCGCCTCCCTGCCTCCCGGCGCGTCGGCCCTCGCTACGGCGTAGCCCACGGCCGCGTTGTCTTTCCCATACCTGCCGAAGGTGATTGTGTACTCACGCACCACGCGGTCCACAATCGTGTGCTCGCCCTCCACGCGGCCCACCTCCGCCGTTATTTTGATCCTCAGGAGGGTCTTGCCGCTCCCGCTCCCCTCGGGCTGGGCCCCTCCGCCGAGGACGGTCACGACGTACCTCTTGCCCCCGACGAAGACCTCAGCCCCCTTTACGTCCGCAAGCTTTAGGGAGCCCACCTCCCTGCCCCTCTCCACGATCTCCTCGGCCTTCTTGCGCACATCCTCGCCCTCCTCCCCAGCCCTCTGGAGTATATACTCCACGAACTCGGCCGCGTCGCCGGAGCCGTGTATAGACAGCCAAGCGGCATGTATCAGACCATCCTTGAGGATCCTCACGTAGCCCTCCCCTCCGCCCTCCGGCATCTTGACGGTAAAGTGTCTGTCCTCCACGAGGCCCATGGCCCTAAGCCGCCGGACCTCCCGCTCTATGCCCCCTCGGTCTGTGGAGGTATATCTGACCACCAGCGCGCCCTCGGTCAGCCCCACCTCGTACTTCGGCCAGCCCTCCTTCAGCGTGAGGCCCCTCTCCAGCTTGTCGAGCCAGCGGTCGGCCGTCTCACTGTTCACCCAGCCGTTCTCGACGGCCTTCCTGACGATCTCGGCGATGGCGTCCCTGAGCTCCTTGCGCCCGGCCGCGAGCCTGTCGGTGGTGGCTTCGACGCGCCACACGCCTCTATCGCCCACCTTCCTCACCTCTGCGCTGACGCCTGCAAGCCTCAGAAGGTGGGTCGCAAGCTCAGCGCGGCCCCGATCAGTCGAGATGAATTCAAGCACGATCGCGTCTCTGCGCAGATAGACGTTGTACTTCACCTCGACGTTGCCCTCCGATATGGTCAGATCGGCGGCGACGGGGCCGTCCTCGGTCCTCCTCCTCAGCTCCCTCCAGCTGATGTCGAGGGCCCCCTTTGCCCCGAGCCCCACGGCCCTCTCCAGCTTGTGGTTGATAACCCTTTCGTCCCCTCCCTCAAGCAGGGGAGGCCCGTAGAGGAAGTATAGGCGGGCCAGCCTGACCGCGTCGCCGCCGGACGCGATTACGTCGAACTTCCTATCGGCTCCCCTCACCTCCGCCTCAATGCCGTAGGCCCTAAAGGCGGCCGCCCAGAGCAGGGCGATTTCGCGCTCGCCGCTGGCCAGACCGACCTTTCCCTCGGCCGCGGACACGTATCCATCCCCGCCTACGGCCCCAGAGACCGCCGCGGCGAGGTACCTCAGCGCCTCCTCGCCGCCCAGCCTCTTGAGCCACCCGCTCCCTCTGACGGCCCCGTCGAGCCCGTCGACGGGGGCGCGGACGTGAAGCTGGAGCTCCGATTTGGCGAGCCGAGGCCCCCAGAGGACTTCCTCAAGTGCAGCAAGGCCGACAGATCCGCGGTCAGGAGGGCGGCCTGGAGGCTTGAGGAGGCCGTCAGGGGGAGGAGGCCGCCAATTGAGGAGTACGTCAAGGCCGTGGCGGCTAGGGCGGGCTTGCCGGCTCCCGTGGTGAGGAGGGCCCTTGAGATCCTGGCCGGAAACAGGAAAGCCGTCGTGGGCAGGAGCCCCTGGGTCCTGGCCGCGGCGTCCCTATGGCTGGCCACGTACAAGGAGTACGGGATACTCATCCGCCTGGCGGAGGCGGCGGGAGTGACTATCGTGGGCGTCAAGAGCGCCGCGAGGAGGATGAGGGCATGAGCTCGGGTGACGGCGTGGACGAGGGCGCGGTGAGGAGGCCGCCTCGGCCGCCTGAGCCGGCGGACCCCGTCGAACGGCTCCTGAGGGAGTATCCGGAGCTGAGCGCCTTAGGCGTCGATTGGCTTAGGAGGTGGGCCCCCCGCGCGGGGAGCGCATCGCGGGGATAGCGCGCGTGCTTCGCAGATACCCCTGGATGGCGGAGCTGATAGGGCGGGGGCCGGTGGGCCTCGTGAACCCGTACTCCGTGGAGGCCTACGTCGCCAGGGACGGGTCGGAGGCCTGCATATCGTTGTTCGGCTGGGCCTACTGCTCCGCGGATGGGAGTAGCGTCAGGAGGCTTGAGCTGGAGTTCAGCCGACTGGAGCCCCATGAAGGCGGGGTGAGGGAGGTGTACAGGCCTAAGAGGCGGTCGATATTCGCGAGGGCCAAGGAGTACATACGGATCCTGTGAGGCGCGGCCGCGGGAGGGGCGCCTAAAGTTCCGCCGGGGTAAGGCCGGCTTTTTCCCTCCCCTCTCTCCGCCGTTATTTGACCGGAAATGTTTTGGGGTCAAGACCGCCGTCCACTCGACAAGGCTAGACAGACGGCCTTCTACAAGGCGGTCACGTAATATTTATGTTCAGGCGTACCGATACGTATGGGCGTCAGAGTTGCCGTTATTCCCGTCGGCGGTCCGTCTCCCCGAGCCATCTCTCTATGGCGTCTGCGAGCTCTGCGTAGCGGGCGAAGCCCTCCAGATGTTCTCTGTAGCACACGATATCTATCTCGCCGCCAGCTCCTCCAGCGCCTCTAGGTAATCCCTGGACTTCTGGCTTAGGCCGAATCTCGACAGGTCCCTTTCCAGTAGCTGGGGGATCTTCGATCTGTCCACGGCCCGCATCTCGCCGTTTCTGTATATGGTCAGTGGAGGCACGTCGACGTCGACCAGACCGTAGACGTGGGATAGAGGGCCTATGTGCTTGCCGCCGTAGATCAACGTGCCTATGGCCGTCTTGACGAATTCCCCCACCACGGGGCCCAGCTTGGCGTAGCTTCTGGCGCTGTAGCTGGGCCTTATGGGCCCCAATGTGTTCTTGAGGTTCGACACCGTGGTGCCTGCCCCGAAGTTGACGAAGGCGGAGACGTAGCTGTCGCCTAGATACCCGTGGTGCTCCTTGTAGGTGTAGGCGTCCACTATGGAGTTCTTGATCTCGTCCCTAGCCCTCACGCCGTAGTAGAGCGCCGTACCCTGCCTTATGTATGAGAAGGGGAGGACCTCCGACTCGGGCCCCACGACGGCGGGCCCGACGACGTAGGTGTACTCGCGGGTCTTCCCCCATATCACGGCATCGCCCTTCACGACCCCGCCCACCTCGCCCCTGAGGAGCTCTATGCCGAGCTCCTTCAGCCGCGCTATGGCCCACTTCATGATCTCCACGTTGTTCGCGACGAGGTCGGCGTATGTCTCCAGAGGCTCGCAGTCCCTGAGGGTCCCGCCGCCAAGCCCCAGATCGGCTCGCCTGCCTCCGCACTCCACAGAGCTGGCCTTCAGCAGATAGGGGGCTACCGACACATCTATCTTCGCCACGTCGGCGGGTATCTCGCCGTATCTCAGCTCCAACCTGCAGTGTCGATCCAGGGAGAGCGGGAGGCCCAGATCCCTCCCCCTGAGGTAGATGGTGACTCGGTCGGCCTTGTCGCACGTCGCCAGCGCCACCAGCTCGGCTATTCTGAACCCCCCAGCCACGGCTAGAGGCGGCGGGACCAACATCCTCGGCCTGAACTCGCCCACCAACGCGACCTCCACGAGCCGGCTCGAGACGCTATTAATTATTGCTCCGCCGGGCTCTAGCGCGTCCGCCTCAAGGCGTGGGCCGGGCCTCCGCTAGGCCTCCAGCAACCTGGCCTTGAGGTGTTCCTTCTCGCCCTCTATCAGGATCTCGGTAAGCTTGTTGATATCGGCGCCGTCCGCCTTCGACAAGACGGCCTCCAAGTCGTCAATGGGTATCCTGCTGGCGAGCGCGTACAGACCCCTCCAGCCGTATCTCTCCAGTATCCCTCTGCTCTTAACGACCTCCTCCGACCTCCGCCGCACCTCCCTCTCCAAGTTGTCCGTGGAGAAGTACCTCACGACGCCCAGCCTGCCGCCGCACTTGGGGCACTTCACGTCGTAGACCTCCCCGACCTTCATCAGGCCGGTCCAGCCGCAGTCGGCGCACACGAACAACATCGTCGTGTTCAAGAGCCTGGCCTTGGCGCTCTCCAGGACAAGCCTCCTCAGCCGCTCCGGCGGTATTATCTCGAGCCTGTGGGCCAGCTTATCGTAGGCCACCTTGCCCAGATGGGTCGGGCCTCTCGCCACCTTCACGGAGATCGCGCCGTCCTTGATCCTCTGGAGGACGCGCCAGAGCGAGTCGAGGTCTAGGTCTTGCTCCAGGGCCTCCCTCAAGGCCTCGTCGAACACGGGAGTGCCGCTGAAGGCCTCCACCAGCTTCCCTATGCTGACGCTGTATATATCGGCCTCCTTGTCCACGGCGCCGAACCTCTTGGCCACGTGGAGGAACCTCCTCTTGAACGAGCCCGACTTGATCAACGCGGACTTCACAAGCTCGGCGAGCTCCACGGGCTGGAGGTCGGCCAGCTTCCTCAAGGCCGCCGCCACGGCGTCTGCCGGAAGGCCTCGCGACGACTGTATTATGACCGAGTAGGGGTCCTGGTGGAAGCCCACCGGCGTGTCCAGATCCCTGATCAGCAGCTCGCCCAGGAGCTTCGAGAGCGTCCTGTTGGCGAGCGTGCCGAGGTGGGCGTGGACCACCACCACGTTCTCCGCGAACTGCTCGATCACCACGGTCCTGTCGTCAGGTAGATACTCCAGCGGCTGTTTATACAGCTCGTCCGCCGCATATTCGGCGGCAGACCTCGACATGCCCATACGGACCAGCGCCTCCGCGGCCTTAGCCCTATCGCCGAGCGATCTGAGCTCCCTCTTCAAGGCCCCGACGCCCTGCGCCACCTCGAACGGCACAGGTATCTCCTCCCCGACCCAGCTCGGTATGGCCCCGGACGGGTCGTCGACCTCGACGACCTTTATGGCTCTGCCGTCCACCTCGGTTATCAGCCACGGCCTCCCTCTGAACACGAACTTGACCCCGGGGGCGCCGTACTCGGCCACGAAGGCCTCGTCGAGGGTGCCTATCAGCTCGCCGGTCTTGGCGTCCACCACGGCGTACTGCCTCTCGTCGGGTATCATGGAGAGCGTCTCGAAGAAATATCTGTAGAAGCCTCTGTTTCGCGGCCTCACCACCGCGTCGTCCTCCTCGAAGTAGAGGGCCAGCCTCGGCCTCAGCTGCTCCATGAACTTGACGACCCTCCTGAGCTCGTCCAGGGTCAGGTCTCTGTACGGATACGCCCGCCTGACGACCTCGTAGAGCTCCTGGAGCTTCCACCGCGGCCTCAACATGAGGAAGGCCGCCACCTGGTTCGCCAACACGTCGTAGGGCTTGTAGGGCACCTTGGTGGCCTCCAGAAGGCCTGACTTGGCCCTCCTCACTATCTCGAACGCCTCCAGGACGTCGTTTACGTCATCCCCTATTATGACGCCTCTGGGCACCGAGGTCAGCCTGTGCCCGCTTCTGCCCACCCTCTGCATGAGCCTCACGACCTGGTGCGGCGAGAGGTACTGTATGACCAAGTCCACATGGCCTATATCTATGCCCAGCTCCAGGCTCGACGTGGCCACGACCGCCTTCAGCTTGCCGCTCTTCAAGCCGCTTTCCACCGAGAGCCTCACCATCTTGGAGAGCGAGGAGTGGTGGACAGAGGCGGGCAGGTCGGGATACGCCTGGGCCAGCCTGAAGCCCAGCAGCTCGGCCATGCTCCTCGTGTTGACAAATATCAAGGTGGTCCTGTTGGCCTCCACGAGCTCCTTTATGGTCCTCAGACGCGCCACGACGTCCTCGTGGGTCGACAGCCGTTGGGCGTCGGCGCGGTCGCCGTCGCCGGGGGTGGGCCTCACCACCTCCAGCCTCATGCGCCTCACGACGTTGACCTGCACCACCTCGTACGGCCTCCCAACGCCGAACAGGAACTTGGCCACCTCGTCGACCGAGCCGACGGTGGCCGAGAGCCCGATTATCTGTAGGTCTCTGCCCACGTGGTATCTAAGCCGCTCGAGCGTCACGCTGAGCTGGACCCCCCTCTTGTCCTCCGCAAGCTCGTGCACCTCGTCCACTATCACCCACCTCAGCTGCTTTAGGTGCTCCAACAGCCTCTTGCCGGTCAAAATGGCCTGCAGCATCTCGGGCGTGGTGATGAGCATATGGGGCGGGTTGCGGCTCTGCCTCTGCCTATCGGCCTCGTCGGTATCGCCGTGCCTCACGTCGACGGATATGCCCAGCCTGGCCCCCCACCACTTCAGTCTGTCCAGCAGATCTCTGTTGAGGGCGCGGAGCGGAGTTATGTAGAGGATGTATATGCCGGGCTCCGTAGCGCCTAGCTCCAAGAATTTCGAGAGCACCGGCAATATGGCCGCCTCGGTTTTCCCCGATCCAGTCGGCGCTACGATCAATACGTTGCGGCCCTCCAGCACCAGAGGTATGGCGAGCCTCTGGGGCTCGGTGGGCTCGTCGAAGCCCCTCTCGGCTAGAGCCGCCTTGATGGCGTCGTGCAACTCGGCGAAGGCCACGACGCGGGGGACTGTCTGAAATAAAAACGTTTTGAGAATACGCAGATACCGGCAGAATAATATATATTAATCGACCCCGCGCCGCCTCCATGCGCCTGGTCTATCTGCTGCCCCTGCTGGCCGCCCTCGCCTCGGCCTCGCAGATCTACAACGTGCTCGTCGGGCCCAACGCGACGGTGCCGGTCGCCGTCAACGGATCGACCATCTCCGTCAACGGGAGCGGGTACGGCCTGCCCCAGCTCCCGTATACATGGATAGCCCTTCCGCCGGCCGCCAGGAGCTATCTGGCGGTCGTCGGCCTGAGCTACCCCTTCTCCGCATGCCAATTCTCCTCGGCTCCAGACGGGTTCTCCATATCCTGCGGGCAGAACCAGCAGATGGCTGTGGTCTACGTCGCCTCGCCTGGCTACAGCCTCTACTGCGATCAACAGCCGCAGTCCAGCCAGAGCAGAGGCCCCGTGGACATGCTACAGTTCAACTCTCTGCGGCTCGACTGCAGGCTCGTGAGAGGGGCGGCGGGCGTCGCCTTGAGCCCCTCCATGGGGCTCATCGCCTCAGCCCTGGGCGCCGTGGCGGCGGCCCTAGGTATAGCGTTCGCCGGCCTCTTCCTGGCCGCGGTGCTCAGGCAAAAAGAAGGAGGAGCGTCTTCTCGGTGACCATACCTATCACGTTTCCGCTCTCCCTATCCACGACCGGCACGCCGCCTACGTCGTACTCCAGCATCTTCCTGACCACATCCGTCACGTAGTCGTCGGGCGAGGTCAAGAATATGGGGGACTTGGCTATATTGATGGCGTACTCGTTGACTATCTCGTCCACGTCGCCCTCTCTGGCCTTGTTGAGGGTGGCCTCGTCGGCGAGGTAGCGCAGCACGTCCTTCACGTGCAGCATCGATATGACTTTGCCCCTTTCGTCCACTATGGGGTATCTCCTGAATCTATACACGGTGATGCCCTCCAGCGCGTCCATAACCGTGGAGTATTTGGTCAACACGTACACTATCCGCGTCATCACGTCTCTGACCTGGTGGGGGAACCCCGCCTGCGCCACGATCTTCATGGCGTCCCATTCGGTGAATATGCCCATCAACTCCCCGCCCTCGTCCACTATAGGCATGGAGCCGAAGTTGTGTTTGAGGAAGAGGGATATGGCCTCGCCCACAGTCATGTCGGGCCTCGCCGTGATGACGTTCCGCGTGGCGAACTCCACGGCGGGACGCATATAGACGTCGCCGTATAGGGACTTGTCGCCGGACTCGACCAATGAATATATTGCGTCCAGGATATCCAACGCCGTTATTATGCCGATGAGGCTCCGGTCCTTCACTATGGGCAACCTCCTAATATCCAGCTCAACCATTTTGCGCAGGGCGTCTATCACCTTCTCCCTCTCGCCTATAGTCACCACGTTCTTGGTGGCGACCTCAGCCAGAGGCGTCGACAATACGTCCACGTTCTTCGCCACTCACCATTTTATAAATGATACTGTCGGCGTATCGAAAGCCCCAGGCAGCGCTCGGGCGGCGCTAATATATTAAAGGCCGTCGGGGAGCGGCCGTGAGGATATACCTGGCGACCTCCAATCAGCATAAGGTGGCCGAGGCGAGGTACATCCTCGGCAGATACTCCATAGAGGTCGTGCAGAAGAACGTCGAGAAGCTCGAGGTGCAGGCCGACGAAGTTGAGGTCGTGGCCGAGGCGGCTGCGAGGAGGCTGTGCGAGGAGGGGGAGGAGCTCGTCGCAGTGGAGGACGCCGGTCTTTACATAGACGCCCTCAACGGATTTCCAGGCCCCTACTCGGAGTACGTCTACCGCACCTTGGGCATAGCCGGCGTCCTCAAGCTGATGGCGGGCATCGAGAGGAGGTCGGCGCATTTCAAGTCCGCTGTGGCTATATGCGTGGACAAGTCCGTCGAGGTCTTCACGGGGGTCGCCGAAGGCTCGATAGCCGCGGAGCCTAGAGGCTCCGGCGGATTCGGCTTCGACCCCATCTTCGTGCCCGCCGGCCACCTCAAGACGTTCGCAGAGATGAGCCTTGAGGAGAAGTCTGCCTTGTCCCATAGGGGGAAGGCGTTCAGACGCCTGGCGGAGTGGCTCATCTCCCGGGGCCCTCGGCCGCTCGAGGCGGGCCGTCCGCCTTCCGGCGGGCGTCCGTGAGCCGCGCCGTCGGGAGCTGCGCCTCGGCTGAAAATTTATAATGGGGCCTCTTCGTAGGGCCGTGCGCGTGCCTTACGCCAGAGAGGAGCTGGAAATACCCCAGGGAGTCTCGGCCACCGTGGAGAAGATAGGGCTGTTCGACTACAGGGTGGTCGTCAAGGGGCCTCTGGGCTCGGTCGAGAGGGTCTATAGGAACGTGCCGATATCTATATCCATGTCTGAGGGCAAGATAGTGCTGGAGGTCTTCGGGGCCAGGAAGAGGGAGTACGCAATATTGGGCGCGATAAAGGGCGAGCTGAAGAACGCCTTCACGGGCGTCTCCAGGGGCTGGCGGTATAAGCTGAAGATCATCTATACGCACTTCCCCATGTTGGTCAAGGTCCAGGGCAACCAGCTCACCATAGAGAACTTCCTGGGGAGGAAGTCCAAGATGGCCCTCGAGATACCCAAGGCCGTGAAGGTCCAGCTGCAGGGCAAGGAGGACATAATAGTCGAGGGGATAGACCGCGACGTCGTCAGCCAGTTCGCCGCCAACATCCAGAGGGCGACGGAGCTCCACGGCGACGAGAAGCCGGCGCCGCACGGCCGCGAGGGAGGGCTGGGCGTGGTTGACGGCATATATGTCTACGGGGTCGAGCACATCAAGTGAGCTGGAGGCGATACTGAGGAGGAAGGCCCTCCAGTTGCTGACGTCGGGTAGCCGGCGCTGTTGTGTGGCGAGGTATCCCGTCGGCTACGAGCTGAGCGGCGTGGAGGAGCTGGGCGAGGCCGTCAAGAGCTGTAGGGTCGCCTTCGTCATGTTCTTCGGGAGGGTGTGTCCCTACTGCAAGGCGTTCGATCCCATATTTAGGCATGTGGGCGCCAAGTACGCAGATCTGGCCAACTTCGTCAAGGCCGAGGTGGAGAGGTTCGCGCTGACGGCCTCCGCGCTGGGCGTCATGGGCACGCCCACCACGTTCGCCTTCGTCGACGGGAGGCCCGCCGAGACGTTGCCCGGCTTCGCGGTGGCCCCCGTCTTCGAGCAGTTCGTCCAGCGGAATTTGAGGGACGCCCGTTGTGGCTAGGGGCCAACTGATTTAAATACATAATACGCCGGCTGTATGGCCAGGGTGGTTATAATCGGGGGAGGGGCAGCCGGCGCATCCGCCGCGGCGAGGGCCAGGAGGCTTGACCCCAACGCCGAGATCGTCATGATCGAGGCGGGCTCCATGATCACCCACGCTCCATGCGGCATACCCTACGCCGTCAGCGGCGTCGTGGCCGACTACAAGAGCCTCATGACGTACAGTCCCGAGGAGTTCGAGAAGGAGAGGAATATAAAGGTGCTGGTAAACGCCAGGGCGGTAGACGTGGATCCCGACAAGAGGACGGTGGCAGTCGTCAGAGGCGGCAGAGGCGAGACTCTGCAGTGGGACAAGCTGATAGTGGCCACGGGGGCGAGGCCCCTGGTGCCGAGGATACCCGGCGTCGAGCTACCCGGCATATTGACCGTGAGGTTGCCCGACGACGTGCCGATACTGAAATCGGAGCTCGCCGGCGCGTCCACAGTGGGCGTTGTGGGAGGCGGATACATCGGCGTGGAGATGGCCGAGGCGCTTCTCCACCTGGGCAAGAAGGTGGTCTTGTTCGAGATGATGGATCGGCTTCTCCCCGTCGCCCTAGACGCCGACATGGCCTCCCTGGTGGCCGACGAGATGAAGAAGCGCGGCGTCGAGCTCCACCTGGGCGAGAAGGTCGTGGAGTTTAGGGGATCGGGCGGGAGGGTTTCGGCCGTCGTGACGGAGAAGGGCGAATATAGGGTGGACAAGGTGATACTCGCCGTGGGCGTCAAGCCGGATGCGGATCTGGCCTTGAAGGCCGGCGCCAAGCTGGGCGAGACGGGCGCGGTGGCCGTCAACGAGTACATGGAGACGGCCGCGCCGGACGTCTACGCCGCGGGCGACGTGGCCGAGAAGGTGCATAGGCTCACGGGCCGCAAGGTCTGGATACCGCTGGCCCCCTCGGCCAACAAGGAGGGGCAAGTCGCCGGCGGCAACGCGGTCAAGGGGAGGGCGTTGAGGTTCCCCGGGGTGGTGGGCACCGCCGTCACGAAGTTCTTCGACCTATATATAGCGAGGACCGGCTTGGGCGAAGAGGAGGCCCAGAGGCTCGGCATAAAGTACGACAAGGCGGTGATCAAGGCGAGGACCAAGGCCCAGTACTACCCCGGCTACGCGCCGGTACACGTCAAGATGCTCGCCGATCAGTCGGGGAGAATCTTGGGAGTCCAAGCCCTCGGGTGGGACCATATAGTCGCCGCATATGCGGACATAGCCGCCGTGGCGATCGAGCGCGGCGCAACCATAGAGGATCTGTTCTTCGCCGATATAGGCTACATGCCCGCGACGGCGCCCGTCTGGCATCCTCTAATAGTCGCAGCAAGAGTTTTATCAAGAGGCAAACTCTGAGGTGTAGCGAGTCGTAGTCGATTGTTATAAACAAGCCGGTTTTCAAGCATCATGATAACGGTTATAGGAAGCGGAAGAGTCGGCGCCACGACCGCCGCGATGCTGGGCCTGATGGGCCTAGACAACAAGATAGTTCTAATCGACATAGTGAAGGGCCTTCCGCAGGGAGAGGCCCTCGATCTGAACCACATGTCGTCGATATTAGGACTCGACGTCTATTACGCGGGCTCCAACGACAACGCCGACATGAGAGGCAGCGATCTGGTGATAGTCACGGCCGGCCTCGCGAGGAAGCCCGGAATGACCAGAGAGCAGCTGTTGGGGCAGAACGCCGAGATAGTATACAACATAGGGAAGGACATAGCCAAATACGCCCCCGACTCCGTCGTCATCCTGACCACAAACCCGCTGGACGCCATGACGTACGTCATGTGGAAAGCCACAGGCTTTCCGCGCGAAAGGGTGATAGGCTTCAGCGGGGTGCTAGACGGCGGCAGGTTGGCGTTCTACTCCGGGCAGAAGCTGGGCATATCGCCGGCCTCGATAATCCCGATAGTCCTCGGCCAGCACGGCGAGAGCATGTTCCCGGTCCCCAGCAGGAGCTTCGTATACGGCGTGCCGCTAGATAGATTGCTCAAGCCCGAGGAGATGAAGGAGGTTGTCGACGAGACCGTCAAGGCGGGCGCCAGGATAACCGAGCTCAGGGGCTTCTCCTCCAACTGGGGCCCCGGCGCGGGCGTTGCCCTCATGGCCAAGGCCGTGAAGAGGGACGAGAGGAGGGCCCTGATAGCGTCCGTGGTGCTTAGGGGCGAATACGGCGTCACGGACGTGCCCGTGGAGGTGCCGATAGTGCTGGGCAGAGGCGGCGCGGTCAAGGTGCTCGAGGTGGAGCTGGGCGTCGACGAGAAGGCCAAGTTCGCCCAAAGCGTCGATGCCATACGCAAACTATTAAACTCACTGCCGGAAAAATATAGGTGAGCGAGGTAATCGTCGAGATCCAAGGCCCCCTGGTTTTTAGGCTCGTCCACGACAAGGAGCTGGGGTATCTATACGCACAGATACCCGTGGGCAAGAGGTTGCCGGGAGCCGTCGTCAGGGAGATAAGGACGGCGACCCACGACCCGTGGCGCTACGTGGAGGGCATGGGGCTTCTGCTGGACATATCTGCATGGACTAACGAAAGCGACTTGGATCCGCAGACCGTCGGCAAGGCCCTGGAGGCCAAATACAGAGAGATACTGGACGCAATAAAGAAGATAGTCGACGAGGCGGGCGAGGCGAGATCCGGGCGGAGGAGGCGGAGAGGCCGGAGGAAGAGGTCCAGGAGGTCCAGATCGAAGAGGAGTAGAAAGAAGGGTCGAAAAAGTAAAAAATGACATACGGATAGTCGGGTCCATGTCCGAAGCAACGCCAATAGGACCTGCGCCAGCCGAAGTGCCGCACATAGAGGTCGACGAGGAGACCAAGGAGATCATAAAGGAGACGTTGTCGCAGATGGAGTCCCCTGTCGAGGTCAACTTCTTTTACAGCAACGACTGCGGAGGGAGGGAGACCAATTGGTGCGTCCCCACTGGGGAGCTTCTGGACCTGCTGGGCCAGTTGGCCCCGCCGGAGAAGCTGTTGATAAGGAAATACGACGTGGCTGAAGACCGAGAGGCGGCGGCTAAATTCGGCGTCGAGCCCTCTAGGATACCCGCGGTGTATTTCGGCGACGGCTTCATAAAATACTGGGGGGCGCCTCTAGGCGAGGAGGTGAGGGCGTTCATAGAGACGATCGTGAGGCTTTCGACTAAACGCACCGGCCTGAGGGCCAGGACTAGAAACGAGCTCGCGGCCTTCGCCGAGAGGGCCCAGAAGAGGGTCTACGTGATGACCGTGGTGACTCCGTCGTGCCCCTACTGCCCCTACGCCGTCCTGCTGGCCAATATGTTCGCCTACGAGAGCAAGGGGAAAGTCGTATCCGTCATGGTCGAGGCCTACGAGAACCCCGACATAGCCGACCAGTATGGAGTCACCGGCGTGCCCGCCGTCATACTCATGCGCGAGGGCGACCCCATGGGCAATATGGAGTTCGTGGGGGTGCCGCCTGAACACGAGCTGCTGGCCCGCGTCAAGGAATACGCAGGCGTTCAGTGATTAGGCGAAGAGGCTCTGTAGCTTCCCGAAGAGCTCGCTCCACAAGCCCAGGCCGGCCGCCTGGGCCAGCAAGAGGGCCCCGAGGGCTATCGACACGACGCCGACTATAAGCTCGAGCCTGTTGCCCCATCTGCTCAACTTCATGGACTTCACCGCGGCTTTTTTGCCCCATCTAGACACGGCCTTGAGGATGACGTAGAGCGCGACGGCGAGGCCCAGGGCGTAGGCCAACATTATGGCGAAGCCGTCCAGGAAGTTGCCCGACACAAGCGCCGAGACGGCGGCCAGGCCCATGAAGGGCGCTATGCAAGGGGTCCATACTGCGCCGAGCGACAAGCCGAGCGCGAAATCGCCGGCGCCGCGGGCCGCCTTGGAGGCCTTGGTCTGTAGCCCGGACATGGCCGTCACGAATCTCCGCTCGAGCGAGGGGACCGCCAGCAGAAGCCCCAGCGCGATGAGCACGGCGCCTCCAGCCCCCTCCAGAGCCGCCTTGAAGCCCGAGGCGGCTTGGCCCAACGCCGAAACGAGGACGCCGAAAGCGCTGAACGCGAGGACCATGCCTGCGAGGACCTTCCAGAGGTTACGACGCGCGGCCATGGCCACGGCTCCGACCGTTAAGACGGGGAGAACGCAGGGAGAGAATACGCTGGCAGTCCCCACCGCGAACGCCACAGGGAGCGTTAAGAACAACTGCGCGTTGCCTTGAGCAACGGCCCCGACCGCAGCGCCTTGTTGCCGAGCCTCGGCGGCTGTCGGCGACGGCGTCGCTCCGAAGCCCGATAGTTGCAGGAACTCGAGGAAGCCCTGGGGCGGGAGGCCGCCCAGCAGAAGGCCCTTGAGGTACAGCTTACCGCCTACGTCGTAGCCCACCAGCATGGTGGGGGTCCCCAATATGGGGACTTGGTACGGGCCGAAGTAGGGCTCGGTGTAGCCCGCCTGTCCGTTCCCCACGACGAAGACCGAGCCGTTTATGTAGACCGGCACCGAGCTTATAGGCGTATAGGTTATGTCTATAGAGATTAGGTTGAGCCCGGACAAGGCCGACGCCACGGTGGAGTTTGTGAAGACCTGGGTCTCCATGTACTGGCAAGCCGGGCAACCCACCTCGTTGATGAAGATAAAGGTTGGGCCTTGATGCGACGCGAGGTAGGCCTCGAGGTCCTGGAGGCTGGACGCCTCGTAGAACTTCAAGGCGCCTATCTGGGTCAAGGATCCCGCGAGCGCCGTCCCGGCTAGGAGCAAGACGACGAGGAGGGAGCGCATTGCTAAATATGTTTATACCTATTTAACCATGGATGCCCTGCGGAGGATAGCCAAGGCGTCGAGCGAGGGCGTCATGTGGAGGGCCTACGTGGCCGCCAGGACCCTGGCGGAGATGGCGGCCAGAGCCGTCGTGGAGGCGGGTCTCCCCAGGCCGGAGAGATGCGAGGACCTACCGCGGGTTCTGGCGGGGAACATCCTCGATGCCGCCGACTCGGCGAAACTCGCAGAGGTTTTGAAGACGGCGAAGGCTCTGCACAAAACCCAAGATCCTGCCGTCGCGAAGAAGATAGCCGACGACGCCGTAGAGCTCGTGGAGCGCCTTGCGAGGGCCGCTAGGCGTAGGTACCCCGCCGTCGAGACGAGGGAGGGCGTTAGATACGCCTTAAAGGCGGCGGGGGTCAAGGCGGCTTACTCCATAGGCCCCGGCGAGCTCGCCGTGAGGGCCGATAGACCTCTCGGGCTCGAGGAAAAGCTTAGGCTAGCCGCCGAGCTTTCCGCCGAGCTGGGGATTCCGCCCGACAGGCTTATCGTCGGAGATCTGGCCGAGCCAGGAACCCTCGAAAGAGCAATAAGGGAGGGAAAGCTGATCTATGCAGACGACCTAGATGACGAGATAGATTGGCTTTCAGAAAGATATATAGAGTATATATGCTGTTGACAGAACCCTAGTTGCCGACGGCCTTCGGAAGGCCGGCCGTTCGTCTTGAAAACTAATAAAGTCGAATGGTTGCCAACGATATGGCGATAAGGGAGGGGGACGTCATCGTGGCGACTACGCCGTATGTGCCCGGGCATAGGGTCGTCAAGGTGTTAGGCATAGCGCTGGGCATCACGGTGAGGTCTAGGGGCCTAGGCGGCAGATTCCTCGCCGGCTTGAGGGCTCTGGCGGGCGGAGAGATCACGGAGTTCACCGAGCTGGCTGAACAGGCGAGGAGGCAGGCCATAGAGAGGATGGTAGAGCACGCGAGGTCGCTTGGGGCGAACGCCGTGATCAGCTTCAGGCTTGACTCCAACGAGATAAGCGAATACATGGATGAGATAATAGCGTACGGCACGGCGGTCGTCGTGGAGCCGGAGCAGGGAGCCGGCCGCGTCGTCGTGGAGTGAGCGGCGCCTAGACCTAAGAGCACGCGGTTGCGGTCGGTATCTCCGCGCGGTCTGTAGATGCTGGGGGAATTGCGGCGCGGGGAGGGCCGAAGCCGCTGGGCCTATGTCCACACCGTAGCCTTGTCGGCGCTAGGTGGTTGGAGATGTTAGGGGGACGGGAGGCCCACGGCTTGACCCAAATCCTCCGGGGTTTCTTCATACGCGAATCTCTGTCCGATAGCGATATCTTGCCCCAGCTCCACGTCGCACGTGGCATCGCGGGGCGTAGAACAGCCCTACGCCCTCCGCCGCTCTCTGAGACGCAGATCCGCCGCTCCTCCGGACGACCCAGACCGATATTCCTAAAGGACTTCAAAAATGGGGGATGTTGGGGCACGCCTAGATAAATCCGCGCCTCAAGGTTCCGCCTCTACCTGCGTCCTGGTTCCTGGTCCATTTGGCGAGGAACTGCCTATAGCACTCCCTGCTGCAGAACACCCACGGCTTGTTGACGCAGCAAGTCTTCGCCACGATCGGCGTGCCTGTTATCAGCTTGCCGCAGTTGGAGCACCTCAGCTCGATGGACCTCTGGACCTTCAGCTCAAACGGCATATTGAGCTTTGCCTATCTCCTCGGCCACGATCTCCGCTATCCTCCTGCCCGACATGAGCATTCCGCCGAAGATGGGGCCCATCCGCGGCAGGCCGAAGACAGCCGCCACGGCCATGCCGGCCACGTAGAGGCCTGGCGCCACTCTGCCGGTATGCTCCACCACCAGTTTTTCCGACACCTCTGACCACGCCGACTTCTCGCCCTGTAGCTGTATGCCGAGCTCGGGCACCTTCCTAGCCGCGACGGAGACCACCTCCGCGTCGTGGCCCGTAGCGTCTACGACGGCCTTGGCCTGCATGTAGAGCGGATCGACGTGCATGCCGGACATCTGGATAGGGGTCCATATCCAGAGGAGCCCCGCAATTCTCGGCGGATTGCCTCTGAAGATCACGTCGTCCACGTGCACCCCGAGCAGTATCTTCGCGCCGGCGTCTATGGCGCCTGCGGCGAGCTTAGCTATGAGCTCGGCGGGATCCACAGCGTACAGCCCGTCGCCGGCGGGCTTGTACCCGACCTTGAAGTCGCGCAGTATGGGGAGCGCCTCCTCCTGCACGATTATCTTCGGGAACATGTTGCCGCCCGGCCCTATGCCGCCGCCGAAGGAGAACCGCCGCTCCAGCACGATCACCTTGAGCCCCTTCTCGGCGAGGTAGCGGGCGGCTGTCAACCCCGACGGGCCGGCGCCCACAATGGCCACGTCGACGTCGCTGTATTCGTAGAGCTCCTCGGCGCCGTGCCTCACTATCGCTCTCCCGATCTTGAGCTCCATGGACGCACGACGTCTTCCATATATAAGTTATCTCGTTGCGATAATGCCTTTATCGACGGGCGGCGAGCGGCAGAGTTTATTACGGGATCTATTTAGCACATGGAGGAGGTGATATACAGGGGCAGGAAGTTCTCGTTGGTCAGAAGGGCTAGAAACGTCGGCGGCAGGTTGGCCTGGGGCGAGTATCTGGTCCATCCAGGCGCCGTGGCCGTCCTGGCCCTTGTAGACGGCGAGGCCCTGCTGGTCCGCCAGTTCAGAGGCGCGCTGGGCGGGCGGACCCTGGAGATACCTGCGGGGACCTTAGAGCCCGGCGAGAGCCCCGAGGAGACCGCGGCGCGGGAGATGGTCGAGGAGACCGGCTACAAGCCTCTGCGGCTGGAGCCCCTCCTGGACTTCTACCCCACGCCCGGCGTGAGCAACGAACGCATCTGGGTGTTCTTCGCCGACAGGTCGGAGCACGTGGGGATCGGCGGCCGCGACGCCGATGAGGCCGACATGGAGGTGCTGAAGATGAGGCCGCGGGATGTTCTCGCCATGATAGACCGGGGCGAGATAAAAGACGGCAAAACCGTGCTGGCGTTCCTCGCCGCGCATCGCAGAGGGCTGATATAGCGTGGCCGCGGTCGGCGGAGCCGTCTGTCTCGCCGGCGAGCGGCGTTGAGGCAAGCCCCTGGTCGGCCGGAGCGGCGAGCGGTCCGGCGGCTGGAGCGCTAGCCGAAGAGCGGCACCCGGGACCTCTTGGGCGGCCTCGGCACCAACGCCGTGAGCGCGGCGGATGCAAGCGCTATAGACGCCATCACGTACATGCCGCCGAGCCCCATGGAGGACAGGAGAAGACCCATGGCGAGGGGGCCGAGGGCACCGCCTCCGGTGTTGCCGAGACCCCACACCAGCGACGTGGCCAGGCCGGTAGAGGACCGCGGCACTAGGTCTCCCGCTAGGGACAAGGTCAGCGGGAACGCGCTGAAGGTGAAGAGGCCGAAGACGGGCAGCCAATAGAGGTCTCTGGTCACGACGAGCGCAACGGCCGAGAGGGCAGCGCCCGCCGTGGTGCCGGCCAGGAGAGTCCTCCTCCCAACTGCGTCGCTTAGGTAGCCGAAGAGCGGCTGGCCGACGATAGCTGGCAGCAGGAAGAACGTTATCTCGTTTCCGAGGCTCTGGCCGAAGGAATAGCCGAAGTAGCTCACGAGCACGACGCCTACATATTGGGCTATCCCCTGTAGCGCGAAGCCCCGCGCGAAGACTACGGCTGTCAGCGTGGCCACAGCCCTCATGTCCGCCCTCTCGGAGGGCTCGGCCCGGCGTCCGCTCCTACGTACCCCGGCCTCCTCGCAGAGGAACATCGGTATCGACGTGGCCAGGGAGACGGCGGCGAGCGAGGCCAATGCATATAGGTAATTGGACGCGAGGAGGGCGAAGAGGGCCGTGCTTATGGCCGGGTAGAGGGATCTCCCCAGGCTGCCCATGGCCCCGTTTATCCCCATCGCATATCCGCTGCTCCCGCCGTAGCTCAACGCCAGGGCGGCCGACCCCAGGGGGTGGTAAAACGCAGAGGCTATGCCGGCCACCACGGCGCCGGCCAGGGCCATGGGCACGTTGTAGAACTCAACGCCGTATCCGAACACGGCGAGGCCGAGGGCCCATAGGCCCATGCCGAGGCCTATGAGCTTGAGCGGCTTCCCGTACCTATCCATCAAATGGCCAACCAGGGGCGACGCCAGGGCGCCAAGCCCGGCGAAGGCGAGCGCGATAACTCCCGCCAGATAGGCCGGCATGCCGTGGGTCTTGACCATATAGGCGTAGGCCACAGGCAACAGCCACGTGTTTCCGTCGTTCACGAAATGGGCCACGCTGGTCAACGCCAGGGTTCTTCCGGCGCTAGGCATGGCGTTTTTTCGATATATCTATAATAGCCATTCGCTCGCGGGCCTTCTCGACAGCCCTATCGACCTCTCTCACAACCGCAGGGCTTTCCTCGATCGGCCTCTCGGGCAGGGGGTTCGGGGCGCCGTCGGCTCCGGCCAGAAGGGCCCTAAGCGCTGGGATGGACGCGGCTGAGGCGCAGTCCAGCACGATGTACCCGCCCTCCGCGATGAGGCGGCCCGCGGCGTGGTACGAGGCGGTCGTGGCGAAGAAGTGGCCCAGCGGCTCCAGCCTGTAGAGGTCTAGCCCCACCTCGAGCACGAGGGGGCGCCTCAGCCTCCCGGCGAGGTCCAGCGCGGCCTCCACGGATCTGTCCGAGGCGCCGGGCGGAAGAGGCACGGCGACGACCCTATCGCTCCTCCTGGCCAGCCTCCCCGGATGCGGGCCGTCCGCGCCGCTGTAGATCGCCAGGAACGGAAACCCCAGCCTTAGATGTAGCTCCCAAGTCCCCCAGGGGAAGTGCGCGTCGAGCGACACGACGGCGGCCTCCAACTCCTTGGCGAGATAGGCAACGGCGTTGAGCAGGCCGCCGCGGCCCGAGCTATAGCCCACGCCCCTCGGAGGGTACGTCGCAACGACCGCTTTCCCCCTGCGTTTGGCCTCCTCCAACAGCCCGAGGGCGGCCAACGCCTCGTCCTCCCGCCTTCTGGCGGCGTCGGCCAGAGGACCGCCGTGGAGCTCGAGATATTTGCTCAAATCGCCCTTGGTAGAGACCGCCTCGACCAGCTCGGGCGGTACGGCGCGTAGCCTCTCGTCGATATAGCCCTCAGCGACGAGAACCCTCACGACCGACGTTCCGGCCGTATTTAAATCGTTTTCGATATCTCCGCCATTTATCTCAGTTAATACTATCGAAAAATATATAACTTCCGAGCATCTCTGCGGCGTGGACGAGCTTAGGGCAGCTGAGACGTCCATAGCCGCCACCGCGGCGGTGATGGCCCTCTACCTCTCGATTTGGCTGGCGACGGCCTCGGTGGCCGCGTTGTCGGAGCTGGCCCACACGCTCGTGGACGCAGTCGGCGTGACCGCCACCTATTTCGCTGTGAAGACAAGCAGAAAGCCCCCGGATCAGGAGCATCCATACGGTCACTACAAGGCCGACACCCTCGGCGGGCTTCTCGGCTCCCTGGTCGTACTGATGGCGGCCGCCCTCGTCGGCTATGAAGGCGTCGAGAAGCTGATAAGGTGGGAGCCCTACGAGCCGGACCTCTTCGCGCTTGCGGCTGTCGCCGTGGCCATGGCCATAGACGCGAGCAGGGTGAGGATCCTCAGGCGTTTTCCCCACAGCAAGGCGCTGAGCGCCGATTCGTTGCACTTCTCCACGGACATATTCGCCTCAGCGGGCGTCTTGGCGCTCTTCGCGGCCGGTCTGGCGCTCGAAGGAGCGACGCCGGGCCTTTTCGCCGAATTGGCTCCAGCACTGGATGTGGCGGTCGCGGCGGCCATTGCGGCGGTCTTCACGACGTTGAGCCTGAGGCTGCTGCGCGCCGCTGCGCTGGAGCTCCTAGACTACTCGCCGCCGCAGCTCAGAGAGGAGGCCAGGGCCCTCGCGGCGGGCGTCGACGGCGTTGTCGCGGTCAAGGACGTGAGGCTGAGGAAGGCCGGGTCCGTATACCACGGCGAGGCCACCATAGAGGTGAGGCGCGGCCTCAGCGTCGAGGAGGCCCACAAAATAGCCGACGCGGTCGAGGAGCGGCTGAAGAGGCGGCTCGGCGGCTATGTGGTCGTCCACGTCGAGCCGGCCCAGCTGCCGAGATCTTCCGACTGTTGCGACGTAGTCGTGGTGGGCCCCGATGAGGTGATAGCCTACTTCTACTCCCGGGACTGTAGACCGTGTTTCCCGGGGTTCCGCGTCGAGCGGATATATAGACCAAAGAGGTGACTACCGTCGGGCCGGTCCTTTTTGCGCAACGCACTTCGCGGGCATGAAAAAGGGATGCGAAAACGGGCCTGGGGCTCTCTGGGCCTAGGCGCCGGCTTCGCCGGCGTCTCGAGAATAGTGTCGAGGACCTTTTGGAGCGCCTGCTCCGCCAGTCGGCATCGAGAAATAATAAATACGCCGTGTATCGATATATCGCATGAACGGCAACTCCATCGAGGTGCTTGATCTCGTCAAGAGGTACGGCAACGTGACCGCGCTGGCCGGCGTCACGTTCTCGGTCTCCAGGGGCGAGATATTCGGCCTCCTTGGCCCCAACGGGGCCGGGAAGACCACCACGATCAAGATATTGACCGGCCTCACGCCCCCCACATCGGGGAGGGCCTACGTGGCCGGCTTCGACGTGGTGAGGCAGCCCAACGAGGTGAAGAGACGGGTGGGCTGGGTCTCCTCCGAGGTGATCCTGGACGACGACCTCAACGCCTGGGAGAACTTGGAGCTACAGGCGAGGCTCCAGGGCGTTAGGAACTGGAGGGAGCGGGCGACCGAGCTGCTGAAGTATTTCGATCTGCTCCAGAGCGCCGGCAGGCCTGTGGGCGGATACTCAACCGGCATGAGGAAGAAGCTTGAGATAGCCACGGCCCTGCTCCACTCGCCGGAGATATTGTTCCTCGACGAGCCGACGATAGGTCTCGACGTCAACGCGAGGGCCATGTTGTGGGACCTCATAAGGACCGTCAACAGGGAGTTCGGCGTGACGATACTCCTGACGACGCACTACATGGAGGAGGCCGACGCTCTGTGCAACAGAGTCGCCATCATAAATCTGGGCAAGATCATGGCTCTGGGGAGCCCCGCCGAGCTGAAGTCGAGCGTCGGCGGCGAGGTCGTGGAGCTCGAGATCGAGAGGCCGGTGGATCTATCCGCTCTGAAGAGGCTGCCCGACGTCCTTGACGTGGCCGCCTCCGACGGCAAGATCAGGATAACGGTCAGAAAGGCCGACGAGACGATACCCGCGATAGTTAAGAGCCTGGACTTCTCTGCGGTTAAGTCCCTCAGGGTCGAGAAGCCGACTCTCGACACGGTCTTCATGAAGCTGACCGGCAAGAGGATCGAGGAGTCCCATGTGGACTACAGGCGCTTCTACGCGATGATCCGCAGGTCGAGGCAATGAGCGGGCTGGGCGCCTTCTGGGGCCTATACAAGCGCGAGGTCGTGAAGATTTACAGGAGGGCCTTCGCGCTCGTCATGACGTTCATGCAGCCCATAATCTGGATAATCTTCTTCGGCTCGTCGCTCAACGGCATGCCTAGGGAATACTTGGTTCAATTCTTCGGGACGCCTAACTACATAGGATTCATACTGCCCGGCCAGCTGGCTACCTCCATGCTGTTCACCGGAACTTTCAGCGCCATGTCGATAGTCTGGGACAGGCGCTTCGGCTTCCTCAAGAAGATCTTGGTGACGCCAGCCCCCCGCGAGGCGGTCTTCTTCTCTAAGGTGGCCGGCGCGGTCACGAGAGGCTTGGTGCAGGTGCCGGTGATGCTGGCCGCAGCTTTGGCCTTCGGCGTGGCCCTCCCCCTCGACCCTGTGGGCTATCTGGAGTGGATAGCCGCATTGATACTTCTGGGGATCAGCTTCTCGAGCATATATCTAGCTGTCGCCATGAGGTCCTCCGACTGGCAACTGCCCCAGCTAGTCGCCAACGTCATGAATCTCCCTCTGATGTTCACATCCACAGCGCTGTTCCCGCGGACCTTCTATCCGGCCTGGATGAGAGCCATAGCGGACGTCAACCCCATAACGTTCGCCACAGAGATAGGGAGAGGCGTGGTCTTGAACGACCCCTACACCCCGATGCTTCTGGGCTACCTCGCCGCCTTCGCCGCCGCGTCGATGGCCATAGGCCTCTTGGTGGCGAGGAGGTTCATGACCGCAGAATAACAAGCCCTGCAGACGCGGAATATTCCGTCGTGTACGACATCTTTATATAACCCCGGACCGCTACCTAAATGAGATCGAGGCTGACTTGGCTCTTCAGAAAGCTGGAAATATTGGCGCTTCTGTTCGTCCTAGGCCTCCTATATGTCTACTTCAAGTCGAAGGTGGGCTATCTGGACCAGATGAAGGCATCGGTGTTTCTCGTCCTCATGGTGCCGCTCCTTATCTACCTCTCGGTAGAGGACGCCGTGAGAAGGGCGCCTACAGCGGCCAGGCGTAGGCCTTAGGGCGGGCAATCCGGCGAGGTATAGACCCCGCGAGAGTTGCGCGTACGCCCTACGGGCTCCAGGCGGCGACCAGCCGCGGCAACATATGCCGGAGACAGGCGCGCCACGTATCGAGGACCTACGGCACAACGGGCTCTCCGCAGACGGCGCGAGCTACGGTGGAGACAAAACGTCGCCGACTGCCTCAACGCGCCAGACGGATCCGGAGTCGATCCAAGGCTTCCAAAAGCTCAGTCTGGCGCCTAGCCGAACCAGACGAGTAGCCCGGCCGGGATTCGAACCCGGGCCACGGGGTTTCTCCCCTTCCGGTCCAAAGCCCCGCATCCATAGCCGGGCTGCGTCCGGGCACGCGGCCCGGACCCCCCTCCGTGGCCCCTTGGCCGCTAGACGACCGGGCTCGCCCCACAAACACACAAAACATTTTAAACATTTCCCCGGCGGAGATCCGTCGTTATGAAATTTAAATGGCGGGCTAGCTCCGTGGTCTTTGTAGAGGTCCCGCTTCACGTCACAAGCATATGGTCGCCTAGATATACCGACGATCCCCTAACAACCGGATCCATCGGTTGCGGCGTGTTGTTAAGGCCAGGCGTCAGGATGTACGTTGGGCGGGGAGGTGGGAGGCCCGGCGTGAAGCACATAGAGCTCGCGCTCGAGGGTCTCGGGGTCGATGCGGGCGTCGTGTACAAATCGCCTGTGGACCTCGGCGTTGGGTACGGCCTAAGCGCCGCGTTGACTCTCGGCGCCGCTCTGGGCGCCGCCGCTTTGGCGGGCAGGCCTATGCTCGAGGGGGCCAGGCTGGCGCATGCGATCGAGGTGAGGCTGGGGACGGGGCTTGGCGACGTCGCGGCGGAATATTACGGCGGGGGGATAGAGATGAGGGTCAGGCCGGGCGCTCCCGGCGTCGGCCTCGTGGACAGGATTCCGCATCCCCGGGATTTAGTCGCGGTGGCTGTGGATCTGGGCAGATATCCCACCGATAGGATGTTGGCCGAGCTGAGGGATAGGCTTGCGGCCGCCGGCGATAGGTATATGGAGGAGCTCATGCGGGAGCCCACCTACGAGAGGTTCGCATCTTTGAGCAGGGAGTTCTCGAGGGAGGTGGGCTTCCTCGGCGGGGATCTGGAGGGCCGTATAGGGGCCTGCGCAAGATATGCGGATACCTACTACGCGAAGAAGCGGGTCCTTCTCTTCTTGACCTATAGAGACGAGGCGGAGGCACTGGCGGAATGTCTAAGGGGCGTGGGCTTCGCGCCTAGGGGCTTCGCGCTTTCCGAGGCTGGGGCTAAGATCTTCACGGATAGGCGGCGTTAAGCCTTGGGCAGCTCCAGCGTGATGCCTCTCCCTGCAAGTTCCTCCAGCCGCCTCCCGATATATCTCAAGACCTCCCTTAGGTTTCTATCGTTGTCGAAACCGCCGGCGAGGGCCGACAGCTCGTCGCGGGGTCTGCCCTTCAGCTCCTCGGCGAACTTCGCCATGTTTGGAAGAGCCCTGGTTATATTGTCGACTATGGTGATGGTGGCGGCTCTGGATGTGCGCGAGAGCGGGTTTAGATCAACCGCTATTACGGTCTTGCCCATCCTCCTCAAGGCCTCGGTCCTATCTCCGTCCTCCAGCGGGACCAACACGACGTCAGCCGCATATATGCCTCTGCAGGAGACCCTCCGCCTCTCGCTGAAGAGCTCCGGTATCGTGCAGGAGGCGTCGTCGCCTACGCCGAGGACCTCGGCCGCGCCGTTCCTCCGCAGAATTTCAGCTATTAACAGCTCCCTCTCCCGAGACCTATAGAAGAGGTTAACCTCCAGCTTGGCCCCGACCGTTTTCGCCAACTCGACGAGCTCCCGCGGCGCCAGCGCCGCCGCGTTGCCGTTGACCGAGATGACCGGACGCTCGGCGAGGAGGAGGGCCGCCGCTGCGGCGCGTTCGGCCTCGAGGGCCGGCGGCGTGGTCTGCTCGCCTATTAGGTAGTCGAAGCACTCGCCGCGGCCGTGGGCTATCAACCCCTGCATAGCCACGAACCCCTCCCTGAACCCCTCGACAAGGCGTTCCCTCACCAGCAGCGACTCCCGGCGAGGGTGGCTGGGCGGTATCCACGCCTCCACGGCGCCTCCGGCACGAATGGTTAATATTTCTTCCCCACGTTGGGATGGCGCCCGCTCGGAGGGACCGCCCAGCTTCGTGAAGAAATACGCCGACGCGGTTGCCCCATAAAGGGCCCCCATCGAAAAGGCAGTTGCCGATTGTGTCGGCGATGAGAAAAGGTCTTGTTTCCAGGGCCGCGAGCGCTAAAGGGACCTAGATAATTGCGCCTTCGACGAATCTGAGCACGGTCACCTTCTTTTCCTTCTTTTCTGCGGCCTCCTTAGCCTTCGCCTCGACCATAGGTCTAGATGTGCACCGATTTAAATTTCTTCAGTTACATTGCCCCTTCAGCCCCTGCCGTTTCGAATACGTCCCGAGATGAGGGCCCATGGAGCGGTCCCTCATTTACCGCGTCGGAGCAGACGCGGCGGCCGGGCGTCCCACGGCCCGGTGCCGGGAGCGTTTAAATTAGCTCTGGCCAGTTGGATCCGTGCGGCTTGCCTTGATCCAATCTCCCAGATTCTCGAGCCCCGCGAACGGCTTGAGGTGGTTGATGGACAACATGCCGAGGGCCGATCTGGCCGTGCTTCCGGAGTACTGGGTGGGGACGGCCCCTCTCGACGGCGAGGGCTTCCGGCGCTATATCTCCGGCATAGCCGAGGCGGCCGCGGCGTCGGGCGCCACCATCGTGGCTGGCGCCGTGGCGGTCGTAGCCGGCGATGTCGTGAGGAACATATGTCCCGTGGTTGGCCGAGAGGGCCTGCTGACGTGGGGCGAGAAGATATTCCCCTCAGCCGCGACGGAGGAGCGGGCCCGAGTGGCCGGCGGCTCCAATCTGGCGCTCTTCAAGGTGTTGGACTGGGCCGTGGGGTGTCTCGCCTGCGTCGATCTGGTCTACCCGGAGCTGGCGCGCAGATTGGCCCTGGCGGGCGCGGACGTCGTGGTGAACCCGGCGAGCATCTCGGCGGATAGGAGGGGGCTCTGGGCCGCGCTGGGTCTGGCCAGGGCCTTCGAGAACTCGATATTCGTCGCCGCCGCGCTTGGGACCGGCTACAGCTATCCCGACGGCAGGCCGGCGCGAGGCGGCTCCTTCGTCGCCTCGCCCAACGGGGCCCTTCTGGAGTTCGGGGAGGAGCCTGGCGTATATCTAGCTGAGCTGGACCGAGGAGAGGTGGAGCGCGCCAGAAGGCGCAGACGTTATCTAGACGACGCGAGGTCCATGCCGCCGATCGGCATAAACAGACACGGGCTCTAGGCCATTGAGGCGATCATAGATATAAGCCGCGTAGACGGTCGCGCCTCCGGGGCCTAGACGCGGGAACTGCGTAGGGGACTATATCCATCCTCTGGCCTTCATCGCCTTATATATCCTCTCGACGGCTATGACGTAGGCGGCATCTCTCACGGTCCATCCCTTCTCCTGCACCCACCTCTGGTGTACCCTCTTGAAGTTGTCGGCCATGATCTTCTCGAGCCTGGCCCTAGTCTCCTCCTCGTCCCACATAACCCACTGGAGGTTCTCGACCCACTCGAGGTACGACATGACGACGCCGCCGGCGTTGGCGAGGACGTCCGGCACCACCACTACGCCCCTCTCGTAGAGGGCCTTCTCAGCCTCCGGCGTAGTCGGCCCGTTGGCCCCCTCGACCACGAGCTTGGCCCTAACCAGCTTCACGTTATCCTCGGTGATCGCGTTCTCTAAGGCGGCAGGGACGAGGATATCTGCATCGATGCCGAAAACTGCGCCGGGGTCCTGCGCAATGGACGCATCGTTGTACTTAGCGACTTGGCTCAACAGATCCGGCCCCCTTGCATTTCTATTTTTCTCGATAAGCTCCGCCGCGACCAGCCCGCCCCTCTTGTACACAGTCCCGTTCACGTCCGATACGGCGACCACCTTAACGCCCATCTTCTCCAGCCAGTAGGCGGTCCATCTGCCCACGTTTCCGAACCCCTGTATCGCCGCGGTCTTCCCGTCGGAGGACCCCCAGAGGGCCTTTGCGGCGTATACGGCTATTACCGCCACTCCAAGGCCTGTGGAGTACTCCCTCACCGGGTTCCCCCAGAGCTCTGGAGGCTTCGCGGTGAAGACGCCGGGTACGTTCCTACCCGCTATCTTGGAGTACTCGTCGGCCATCCAGGCCATTATCTGGGAGTTGGTCCCGACGTCGGGAGCCGGTATGTCCAGCTCGTCGCCGATGAGAGGCGCCACGGCTCTCACATATCCTCTGGAGAGCTCCTCGAGCTCTCTCGGCGAGAGCCTTCTCGGGTCCACTCTGACGGCTCCCTTGGCTCCTCCATAGGGTATCCCGGCCAGGCTGTTCTTGAGGGTCATTATGGTGGCTAGGGCCACGTCGTCGGCCAGGGAGACCTCGGGGTGGAAACGTATGCCGCCCTTATAGGGCCCAAGCGCGTCGTTGTGTTGTACCCTATAGCCCTCGAAGAAGGCCAGACCGCCGCCATCGAGCCTAACCGGAATGGACACGGCCAGAATCCGCTTAGGCCTAGAAAGATATTCGTAGAGCTCCGGGGGGAAGCCGCCCAGCTCTATACTCCTTCGGAGGAGCTGGAGAGTATTGCCCAGGAAGGCGTTCATCTGGGTTACCGACAACATTGTGAGATCGATGGAGGATACTTATAAGCTTTTATTTACATATATCCTATTTATTTCAATATAGAATATATTGAGAGAGAACGCCGCCATCAGCTTGAGACGGCCGTCATAGTTAAAATTATCGTTAAAATATATACTGTCCATCGCGCGTATTCTATAAGATCTAAATTACTATATTTATATTATTTATAGAAATCTAAAAATATTTATTTATTCAATCTTAATAATTTTCGTCTCTCTACCGAATAGATAGATGGCTACGCCAGACGCAAGCCAAGCCGCTGCGTAGGTCGACAGCGCGGCGGGGAAGGAGAAGTATGCGGGGAGCAACGGCCCTATTATCATGCCGACGCGCGCCATGGATCCGCTGCTGCCCATCCCCGTCGCGCGGAGGTCCGCCGGGAAGGACTCGGGCGTATAGGCGTATATGAGGCCCCACGCGCCTAGGTTGAAGAAATTCAAGGCGGCTCCGGAGGCCAGGAGCCAGACTGCGCTGGGCGCGGCGGCGAAGGCGACGGCGGAGACGGCGGATCCCGCGAAGAACAGGAGCAGACTGGGCTTCCTGCCCATCCTCTCTATCATGTATGCGGCCGCGAAGTAGCCGGGCAGTTGGGCTAGAGACATGGCGAAGGAGTATTCGAAGGTGGTGACGAGGCCGAATCCCCTCTTGGCTATCATCGTGGGGAGCCAGAGGAAGGCGCCGTAGTATCCGAAGGCCAGTAGGAACCAGGCGGCCCACAGCAACAGCGTCTGCGGCCTGTAGCTGGTCAACAGATCTCTGGCCGAGTGCCTCTCCACACGGCCGAGCGCGACGCCGTAGGTCCTGGCTACGGCGTACGCCCTCTGCGGATCCCTGAGGTACAGCCACAACGGAGACTCGGGGACGGCCGATCTGAGGACTAGGGCGTAGAGCGCCGTCAGGGAGAGCAGGGCCAGCGGGATCCTCCAGCCGATGCGCGGAAAGACGAAATAGGCCAGGGCGGCCGCCAGGATCGAGCCCACGGACCAGAAGCTCTCCAGCAAGACCACGTTTCTGCCTCTATGCCGTGTAGGGGACAGCTCCGACATAAGGGAGGCCGCCACCGGGAGCTCTCCGCCGAGACCCAACCCCGTGACGAGGCGGAGCAACGATAGATCCGACGCCGATCCGGCCAGAGCCGTCAGCCCAGTACCAACGCTGTAGATGGCCAAGGTGGCCATGAAGACGGGCTTTCTGCCCCAGATGTCGGCAAGCTTCCCGAAGAGAAGGGCGCCTATCAGCATCCCCACGTTGTTGGCCAATATAACCAGGCCGATCTCGCCCTTGGTGAGCCCCAGCTCCTGCGAGGCGGCGACCAGTATGTAGGACAGCAGCAAGACGTCCATCGCGTCGAACATCCAGCCTACGCCCGCCGATACCAGGAGCTTGACGTCTTTCATGCCCATGTGCGCCACTGCCCGAGCCAATAGTATACAGTTGCGTGCAATATTTACGCAGAAGGAGCCGTCGGGCTTCCGCCGGACGCCGCAACGCCGCGCATGGAATACATAAGTTTCTGCAGGCGGCGCCTATATGGCTTAAATACAATTTGCTTCTAGCCCCTATGTCCCTCAGATTCGTGATCGCCGCATCGACCATCGGGACGTTGATCGAGTGGTACGACTTCTTCGTCTACGCCCCCTCTCCCCTATCATATCCATCCTCTTTTTCTCTAAGGGGGACCCCGCCGCGGCGATCATATACACATGGCTCATCTTCGCCACGGGCTTCGTGGTGAGGCCCGTCGGCGCCCTCGTGTTCGGCCATCTGGGCGACAGGGTAGGCCGCAAGTCGACGTTTCTCGCGACCCTTATCTTGATGGGCCTCTCGACCGCGGGCATAGGCCTTCTGCCCACCTACGCGCAGGTCGGGCTCGCCGCGACGGCCCTTCTGGCAGCCCTCAGGATAGTGCAAGGCATAGCGCTCGGCGGGGAGTACGGCGGCGCCGTGACGTACGCCCTTGAGTACGCGCCCAGCGGCAGGAGGGCTTTCTACGTCGGCTTCATCTCGGCGACTCCCCCGCTGGGGTTGGGGCTCTCCTCGCTCACCGTGTTCCTGTCTTCGGCGTTCCTCACGCAGCAGGCCTTCGCGTCGTGGGGCTGGAGGATCCCGTTCCTCCTGGCGCTTGTCTTGACCGCCCTGGGCGCATATCTGCGCCTGAGGCTGGCCGAGACGCCGTTGTTCGAAGCCTTGAGGGGGAGCGGGGCCGTGGCGAAGGTTCCCGTAGTCGAGGTCTTCGCCAAGTACTGGAGGTGGATACTGGTCGGAATAGCTATTGCCGCCGGGCACGCCGTCCTGGCCTATACGTCCAGGGCATATATATTCACGTTCCTCACCTCAGTGCCGAAGTGGAGGCCCGTCGAGGCCAACGCGATAGTCGGCACGGCCGCCATTCTGCAGCTGCCCCTCTACATATTCGCGGCCTGGCTCGGCGATAGGCTGGGCAGGAGACTTGTGTACGTGCTCGGCCTCGTCCTAGGCATAGCGACCTACTATCCCCTGTATATACTCCTCTCCACGTCTAGGGATCTCGCCGTTGCGGTTCTGGCGGTTTTCGCGCTTATAGGGGCCACGGCGTTTACGTTCAGCATATTGGGCACGGCGCTGGCCGAGCTCTTCCCCACGAGGGTTGGATACAGCGGCATGTCCATAGCGTTCAACATAGGCATAGGCTTCTTCGGCGGCTTCACCCCGTCGATAGTGGGGGCCATAGGCCTTGCGCTCAAAAACCCGCTCGCCGGCGTGGCGCTTTATACATATGTCGTAGCCGTGGCCGCGCTCGCCGTGGCCCTGTTGGCGTTGCCGGAGACCAAGGGCGTCGACATATCGAAGTAGGCAGTCACGGTCCCTGGAAACCCCACTGCGGCGGATCGACGCACTAGCTTATTAACCGGCCGTCTCTATCGGTCGGTGATGCGGTGTGCCGCCTCCGAGCGGTGAGGTAATTCCTGTCGGGGCTGATGCCTATTTATTGCCGGAGGCGCCTCATCTCCGTGAGGCGGCCGTTGAGGTTCTACGACATAGCGGCCGGGAGGGCGTTCGTCGCAGACCAGTACCAGGTGGTGGAGGTGCCGTCCTCCAGAGGGGCGCCCGTCCGCCTCGCCGTGGCGAAATCGCCCTATACCGGCAACGAATGTTACAGCTTCGCGCCCAGAAGGCTGGAGATAAAGTCGGCCACGTTGAACGGCTACCTATAGCTGAATACCTCCCCTTCTTTGAACCAGTACGATATCTCCCGCCGCGCCTCCTCCGGGCTGTCGCTGGCGTGGACCAAGTTGCGGATGGACCGCCTCTCCCTGTTGGCCAAGTCGGGGCTGTCCGAGGAGAAATCGCCTCTGATCGTGCCCGGCTCCGCCTTATAGGGCAGGGTATTGCCCACCAGCTTCCTGACCACGCTTACGGCGTGGTTGCCCTCGACGACCATGAGAAGTATGGGGGCCTCGGTCATGTAGTCTATCAGCCATCCCTTCACCATCTTGCCTATCTCCGTCGGGTCGTCGGTGCCCAGCTCCGCCTTGGGGTCTATCCCCATCTCCCTATAGCTGTTGAGGGTCTTGTTGCCCACGCTTCTGAGCCAAGACTCGTCGCTAGGGTAGAAGCCGGCCATCTGCTCCCTGGAGGCCCAGACCATCTTCGCCGCAACTATCCTCAAGCCGGCTCTCTCGATCCGCGAGATCACTTCGCCGATGAGCCCCCTCTTGACTGCGTCAGGCTTAACTATGACCAGCGTCCTCTCGATCATGGACTGGGAAAAACAGGCCTTTTTAAGGTATGAGCGCAACGAGGAGTAGGGGCGCCGCTACGCCGAGGATCACCGTAAGCGTCGACGTGAGCACCGACGTGGCGTTGTCGGCGCTTGGGCCAGCCGGCTCCACGACTTGCCTGAAGACGCGCAGATAGTAGGGGGTCGCCAAGGCGCTGTTGAGTATAACCAGCACTGCGACGCCCGCCTGGCCCAAGGCGAGGGACAGAAGTATCAGCAGGAGCTTAGGCCAAAAGCCGAGCAGAGGCGGCACGCCCAATAGGGACAGCACGTTGAGCATATTTGAGAGGACGCGCCTCTCGGGGACGGTGTCGGCGTGTCTCACAGTGAGGGCGCCGAATATGCCGGCCTTGCCGAGCCCCGAGGTCAGCCCTTCGAGCACGATCACGAGCGACGCCACGGAGAACGCCGACATCGTGCCCACAAGAGGCAGAGAGACGGGCCTATTCCCGAAGTAGAAAACAAGAGCTGCGGCGGCTACGGCGTAGGACATATGCGCTATGGACGAATAGGCGAGGATGCGGCCGAAGGTCCTGGCCGTGAGGCCAGCCGCGTTGGCGAAGGTCATAGACGCGAGCGCCACGACCAGCAGGGCGAATGCGGCGGCTTTGGCCATAGGCACCACGTTCAGTAGGGTCAGCAACACCAGCAACGGCGTCAGTTCCCCGAATATGGTGAGCGCGGCCACGCCCTTGGGCGTGGAGAGGGCAAACGCGTCGACCATCCAGAGGTGGGCCGGCACCAGCCCCAGCTCGAAGACGAAGCCGAAGGCCAGCAGGACCCAGCCGAGGGTCGGCGCTATGTACAGCGCGATGGCGAACCCGAGCACCATTAGGGTCTTGCCGACGGCCGAAAAGATGAGGTACTTGAGGGCGCCCTCCAAATTCTCCCGCTCCCTCCCGGATGCGAGGAGGCCGTACACGCTGGCGGTCGACACGGCGAGGGCGGCCAGCCCCGCGAAGGCGTAGTTCAGCGCATATTGAGGCGCGGCGACCACCCTATAGTAGGCATAGGCGGCGAGCGCCGTGGATGCGGCGGAGAGGCCCAGGGCAAGCCCGAGCCCGCCGTAAGGCCAGTCGAGGGCCAGCGCTATGGCCAGGACGCCCAGCAACGTGAAGAAGAACGCGGCCTCCGGCACGAAGAAAGCCATGGCGAAGATCGCCACCCCCATGGCGGCGGCCAGATAGCGCCCGTCGACCTTAAGCGCCAAGGGCGCCAGCGCGGCGAAGGCCAGCACGACGAGGAAGAACGGGTCGATCATAGCAACACCAGCAGTATGAGCACCAGAGAGCCCGCTATGGCGTAGAGCAGATACCAGCTGAGGCTCCCGGTCTGCAGGCGTCTAAACGCGGCGGAGATCTTGCTGAAGGCCCAGGGCAACGCCACGTGGTATAGATTGTCTATCACGCCGCGGTCGACCGCCCAGTAGATCAAGTGAGCCAGGTTGTGGTATACCCAGGCCAAGACCCCGTCGTATAGCCAAGGCAGATAGAACCTCCTGTAGCCTATCCTCCAGAGCGGCGTCAGGGCACGCGACCTTACGCCGGGCCTCAACACGTAGAGCGCAAGAGCCGCGGCGAAGCCCACCAGGAAGGCCAAAAAGCCGGGCGACGCGACGAGCCTCGCCAGCTCGTCCGCATAGAGATAGGCCAGGTAGCCGCCTACGCCCAACGCGGCGAAGGCCAGGACCGTGTAGGGTACCCACATTATGGGGTGCGCCTCGTGGATGTGCTCCTTGGGCTCGGGGCCGTGGACCAGCGAGAGGCCAAGCAGCCTGAGCCCGTAGAGCGGGGCGAGGAACGCTATGAGGCCCGCAACCAAGACGCCCGAGAGCCCGACGGCGTCGAACCCAGCCGATATGTTCTCGACGGCCATCTCCTTGGTGAAGAACCCGGCGAACGGCGGAGTACCTATCAGCGACAGCATGGCTAGCCAGAGCGCCAGTGAGGTCGCCCTCATGTAGCGGCCCAGCCTGCCGACGGCGCCGAGGTACTTCGTGCCGCTTTCATGTATCACAGCGCCATACCCCATGAACAACGGCGCCTTGGAGATGGCGTGGCCGACGATCTGCATGAAGGCTATCCACAGCAAGGCGATAAGCGCCGCGCCCCCTCCGGATAGCCCCAGGAGCCCGGCGCCGCCCGTGGCGGCCGCTATTATGCCGAGATTGGCAGCGGTGGAGCCCGCCAGGACCAGCTTGAACTCGTCCACGGTCAGCGCTATTATCGACGAGAGTATGGCGGTCAACGCGCCGAATATCAACACGGCCAGGAAGTACGTCTGGGCTCCCTGCACCGACGCGAATATGGGAGCGGTCACTATGAGGAGGTAGACGCCTGCGTTGACCATCGTGGCCGCGTGTATCAACGCCGAGACGCTGGTCGGACCCGTCATGGCGGTGAGGAGCCACTCGGTGAAGGGGAATTGGGCGGACTTGGTCAGCGGCCCCATGAGGAAGAGGAAGAGCGGAAGTAGGCCTAGGGCGGACGCCGCAGATCCAAGCCTTAACAGGCCCGACAGCTGGACCGTCCCGAGGGCGATGAATATATAGGCGAGCGACACGAGGAACGCCGAGTCCCCTATCCTTATCGTTAAAATCGCGCGGAGGCCTGCCTTGGACGGCGGCCAGCTGTAGTCCACGAGGGCCACCCGATCGCCTGGATGCCCAACCCACTTGACGTCGGGCTCGTCGTCTTTGTACCAATGGCCTATCAAGGCCCAAGAGGCGAGGCCGACTCCCTCCCAGCCGACGAGGAGGAACCACAGATTGTCGGCGTATGTGATTATGAGCATCGACGTCGCGAAGAAGCCCATGAAGAACCAGTACCACCCAGGCCTGTAGTCGCCCTCCATATACTTCACGCTGTACAGCACTATGAAGAAGACCAGCCAGGCCACCAGCATTCCCATGACCCCGCTGAACTGGTCCAGATGTAGCGATATGTATATGCCGAGCTGGGGTATCCACGGCACCGAGTAGGTCTCCGTGTATATGCCCGAGACCGGCGGGGAGTACGTCAGCACGGAGAAGACCGCCGACAGCAGAGAGCCGAGGACAACCAGCCAGGCCTTGGCCTTCTCCCCAGGCAGGAAGAGGCTGAGCACTGAAGCTATCAACGGCAGGAATATCGTCAGGAACGCGTATTCGGGGCTCATAGGCCCACCGGGACCAGGTGGTTTTGTACGTACACGCTTATGTTGGTCCAGAGGCTTGACGACATCGGCGGCAGGAACAGCAACACCGAGAGGAGGGCGGTGGACACGATGGCCACGAGGGCCGCGTCGTACGGGCCGGCCCCGCCTATCTTGGGCGGCCCGAAGAAGACGTTCCTTATGGTGGCGAAGGCGTAGATGCCTGTGACGACGAGCATAGCGGCGAAGGCTATATATAACTCTATATATTCCATACCGAGGTACGTCTTAACCAGCGCCGTGGCCAACGTGATCTCCGATATCATGCCTATGGTCAATATGCCGGCTAGGTTCAGGAAGCCCACCACGGCGGCGCCGGCCAGGGCTGAGTTGTAGCCGTAGAGGCCGCCCATCCTATCTATATCGCGGGTGTGTAGATGCATTATGAAGTAGCCGGCGGTCATGAAGAGGACGGCCTTGCCCAGCCCGTGGCTGATGTAGATCAACGCGGCGGCCGTGAGGCCGAAGACGTTGCGGAGCGAGAGGGCGAGGATCATGTATCCCATCTGCGATACGGTGGAATAGGCGAAAAGCCTTTTGATGTCGCTCTGGGTATACGCCATCATGCCGCCGTATATCGCCGTCGCTATGCCGTACCAAGTCAAGGGGAAGAACCAGCTCCGCGGCATCAGCGGGAGGGCCACTATGGAGATCACGTAGCCTCCGAAGCCGACAAGCACCGGCGACAGGAGGGCCGACAGAGGGGTGGGCGCCTCGGCGTGGACGTACGGAAGCCACATGTGGACGCCGAGGGCCGCCATCTTGATGAAGGACCCCAGCAGGACCAGCAACACGGCGAGGTAGAGCAGGTCCCTGGGGAGGGCCCCGGCAGCGGTGGCCGGCACGGGGACCGTGGTGACGCCGTTGAGGTAGAGCACTATGAAGCCGGCGAGCATCAGGAGCGCGGCTACGTGGGACCAGACCAGGTACATCACGGCGATCCTCGCCCTGTCCCCATAGCCGTAGTACAGCACTTGGAACAGGGAGGCTATCAGCGCCACCTCTATGAAGATATAGATGCCGAAAAGGTTCTGGGCCGCGAAGGCGCCGGCCAGGCCGCCGAGGAAGAAGCCATAGGTGAGGTAGAACGTAGTGTTCCTCACGCCGAGCTCCTCGGCTCTGTGCTCCATATAGGGGGCCGAGAATATGGCGACCATTATGCCCACAAGGGCCACCGTGAAGACGTAGGCGGCGTTGTACGGCTCTAGATAGAGCGAGAAGATCGACCAAAGGCCTGTCCCGGCCGAGCCGAGGTACCTCGACCCGCCGAACAGAGAGAGGGACGAGACGGCGAGTAGGGGCAGCAGCGCGACGGCGCTTATGTAGGCGGCCGCCTGGGTGGAGCGCCTGGCGGCTACGTAGGCGGCCAGCGAGAGGGCGATCGGCAACAATATCGAGGCGTAGAGAGCCAAGCCCGTCATGGCCTATCTCCGCCCGACCTGAGCTCCTCCAGGTCTGTGGTCTTCGCCGCGGCGTACGTCCTATATATCACGGCGCCTATGATGGCAACCTCGCCGGCGGCCATGGATATCAGCAGCACGAGGGCCCAGAGGCCCACCGAGGGGGCTGTGGATAGGACCGGCGCAAGCGCCGCGAGGGCCCCCACGACGACGACCTCAACGGCTATCAGGAGCCGCACCATGTTTCTGCTGGCCGCAAGTCCGTAGAGCCCCACGGCGATCAGCACGAGCCCGACGGCGATAGCCGCGATCATGCCCTCTTCGCCACCTCTATGGCCACCACTAGGGACGACACGAGCAGAGCCGCTATCAAGGCGAGGAGGTCGAAGTTGGGCTGTAGCTCCTGGCTCACTTGAGGCGGCGGCGCCTGCGGGATCAAGGCCCATAACAGCAAGGCGGCGACGACGGCGAGGACCGCCACGGCCGCCTTATACCGCCGCGGGTAGTCGAAGAAGCCGCCGTACATGGACGCGGTAACCATAACCATGAGTATCACAGAGCCTATGTAGACCACGAAGACCAGGAAGGAGGCGACCACCAGCCCGGCTAGGGCGTAGTAGCCGGCGACGGTCGCGGCCGAGAACGCCAAGCTCAGCGCGGCTACGGCGTTGTCTTTAACCAAAACTGCGAGGACGCCGAAGATCAGGGCAACAGCCAGGACCAGATATTCCAGGAACATGTAGGGTGCAGAACAACGCCCTTTTAAATAATTCTTGGGTCAAGTGCAAAAAGAGTTTGCCCGCACCCCACGTCTCCGCGGCCCTTGAGTTTGGCGTAGGGCCGGAGGCGCAACCGCCGAGATGCCCCCTAGGGCCTTCTGCTGGATCTCGGCCTAGCTCTCCACGACCGGTACAGAGGGCGCCGGCGGGAGCGGCTTGTGTTCGCCGTGCTCGCCCAGCCTTACCTTGACCACGCGTCCCCCGGAGTACTCGTGGACGACCTTAACCACCTGCGGCACGAGCTTGGGCACTTGAGGCGGCCTCCTCATCATGTCGGGGGTATACATCATGTCCTCGTGTCTGTAGAACGCCAAGTCCCTCATGTCGGTGGGGTACAGGGCGTAGGTGGGGCACGCGTCTATGCAGTAGTGGCACATTATGCAACGGCCGTAGTCTATGCCGGGGTAGCGCCTCCCGTTCTTCTCCATGTACATCTTTATGGCGTTTGTCGGGCATATGCGGGCGCATATCATGCAGGAGGTGCACCTCTCGGTCCAGAGCCCTATCCAGCCTCTGACCCTGCCCATATAGTCGGGCACCTCGTAGGGGTAGTAGATCGTCAGCCTCTCCGGCCTAAGCGTGTACTTGAGGCCGAGCCCTATCACGTCTAGGACGGCCCTTATGGCCTCGCCAACCTTCTGGCCCGCCATGGCTACAACAGGAAGTACTCGGCCGCGGACACCGCGGTGGCGGCCACCGCGATGGGCAGGACCCAGCGCCAGCTGAAGGACAGCGTGTGGTCCAGCCTGGCCACCGGCATAACTGAGCGCAGGAACACGAAGAAGAGCATGAGGATAAACGTCTTTATCATGACCCAGGCGGCTGCGGCTAGATTGCCCCAGAGGTCCGCCGGCCACGGGCCGGGCGCTATGGGGGCCCATCCGCCGAGGAAGACCAAGGCGCCGAGAAGCGAGTAGGAGAACAACGCTATGTATATCCCGCCGGCGTACGTCAGAGCGAGGAATATGGAGGAGAAATCGCTGTAGGGGCCCGTCGCCACGTCTCCCTCGTAGTCCGCTATCTCGAAGGGGAAACGGCTGGTGGCCATCGCGACGCCTATTATGTAGACGATAAAGGCCAGCGGGTTGTAGAGCGCCCCGACGATGTATGTCTGCTTGGCCACTATCTCTATGGGGTCTATGGTCCTGTACGTCAAGAACATGCTGGCGAAGGCGTCCAGCAGAGGTATTTCGTAGGCCGTTATTATCAAGGCCTCTCTCGCGGCGCCTATATAGGCGAAGCGGTTGTTGACCGCCCAGCCCATGCCCACAACGATTATGAAGAGGTAGAAGAGCACGGCCAGAGCCATGATTATGCCGTAGTGGAGAGAGGGCCTGGACAGGAGGGCGAGGTAGGGGGAGAGCGGCACCATGAAGGACGGCATGAGGGCCAGAGCTACGAAGAGCGGTGGGAGGGCTACGAACAAGACCCGGTACGAGTCCACGGTGATTATGACCTCCTGCATGACGAACCTCACGGCGTCTGCGATCAGCTGGAAGTAGCCGCCCAGCCTAGGCGACACGTGGAGGGGGCCAACGCGCATCTGGACCCTCGCCGCTATCTTCCGCTCAGCCCAGACGATCGTGAGGAGTATCAAGGTGGACACCACTCCGTCGAAGAGAAAATCCCACAGCCGCGGGGAAAGGAGCCAGGAGGGGATCTCCATAGCCCTAAGTAAAGAATCCTTTTTTTAAGTTATCTATCGGCTTCAGGCGGGAAGAAGCCGAAGCTGCCGTAGATCGCCGGCAGGTCCATCAGCCTGGCGCCTATAGTCGCCTTCATGAAGGCCCTTAGGTTCTGCCACGAGGGGGTCGAGATCCTGACCCTGAAGAGCCTCTCGGTGCCGGCGCCGAAGACCTGGAAGAAATACCGCCCTCTGCCGCCTTCGGTCACGCCCGTGCCCTCGGCCAGATTGGTCGTCGTGACGTAGTAGCCGCTCATCCTCACGAGCTCGTTAAGCATCCCCCTCTCCTTGGGGGGAATCTTGTGGGCGGCGTTGTGGCCCACCAGCGGGCCGTCCATGGGCATCGCCTTGAGTAGCTGCCTGATTATCCTGGCGGCCTCCCTCACCTCCTCGATCCTGACCAGGGTCCTGGCCAGAGAATCGCCCTCGTCGTGAACCCTCACCTCCCACTCCAGTTGTTTATACACGCCGTAGGGCATATCGCGCCTCGCGTCCCAGTCGACGCCGGAGCCTCTAGCCCCCGGCCCGGTGGCCAGATACGCCGCGGCGTCGCTCTTGCTGAGGTAGCCCACGTCCTTAAGCCTGTAGTAGCCCACCGGGTTCTTGACGACCAGCCTGTAGAACTCGTCCATCTTCCTGTCCAGGAAGTCCAGGAATCCGGCCAGCCTCTCGTAGAAGGCCTTGGGCGGTGCCCTCCTGACGCCTCCCGGCAGGACCCAGGTCGGCGTGGTCCTGGCGCCGGTGGCTATAGCCCATAGATTGACCAAAAGATCGCGGAGGCCGAAGCCGTACATGAAGCCGGTGGATGACCCTATCATTATGGCGTGCAGGGCGAGGTCGTAGAGGTGGACCGATATCCTGCTCATCTCGCCGAACAGCGTGCGGAGATACTCGGCCCTCTCGCTCACGTCGTAGCCCAACATCCTCTCCACAGCCATGGAGTAGGCCCACGTCACGTTTATGGCATCCGGCAGAGACAGCCTCTCGAAGAGCGGTATGTTCATCATGAAGTGCCGCGTCTCCCCGAGCTTCTCCATGGTCCTGTGGACGAAGCCGGGATCGGGCCTTATGTCCACTATTATGTCGCCGTCGAGCTCCACGAAAAAGCGGATGTGGCCAGAGGTGGGGTGCTGAGGGCCGAAGAGAAGCTCCAAGGTCCTCTTTCCGCCGGGCCCGGACTCGACCTCGCTGAGGACCATACCGTACTGCTCCATCTTAAGGCCCATGGAGATCTACGGCCCCTATAAAAATATCGCCTTAGCCAGACGCGGAAAACGCCGGAGGCGGCGGACGGGCGCGGGAAATCGTCCATCGACCCGCCTGGAGGCCGGCACACAGTCGGGCACAAGCTTATAAAGACATTATCGAGCATTCATATGGAAAACGTAGACGCCGACAGTCTGCTGGGATTCCTAAAGCTGCTTCTCGACTTCGGGGGGAGGGCACATATAGGCGAGCTGGCGAAAAGCCTACACCTAACCCTGGACGAGTTCTACCACGTCTTAAACGCGGCGGAGGGCCTGGGCGCGGTCAAGCTGCAGGACAACCAGGTGGCGTTGACCCGCAGAGGCCTAGACATACTTCGGATGAAGTTCGGCGACGTCCACCACATGGTGAAGCTGAGGGCAGAGGAGTTGATCTAGATATGCATCTTTTCGGGTCAACCCCCATATCGATAAACAAATAGGTTAGTTGATTTTTATTTTCCTTAGATAATTACTCAAATATTAGTAAAAAATCGCTTTTATCGGGAAATAAATATATTTATTTTGGAAATTTCCGTAGGCCGTGATCCCTGAGGAGCTCGCCGAATTCGCGGAGGGCCTGGCGAGGCAGGTGGCCAGATCGGCCGGAGCCAGAGGAGCCGGCCTGGAGGAGGCGCTCTACTACGTCTATCTATGTACGATAGGCGTACTCAACGACGAGATGGAGCGCGTAGAGATCGTCAAAAGCCGCAGAGGCGTATCGAAGCGGTTGCCGCCCCCAGAGCCCATAGCCGAAGAGATCTTGATGTGCGTAAAAGAATCGCTGGAGCGCGGCAGACCCGTGGTGGAGAAATACGACTACTACGCGCTCTAGATCCGCCGGCTATACCGGAGACGCCGATAGCGTCGCCACAAATATATAGTGTAAAATGAGTTTCTCAGATATAATAAATATTATATAACATAATGTATGATAACAAATAAATATAAAAATAAAACATATTATATGACAGAGCAACCTGCTATGTTGTTATATATTATCTGAATATCGTCGTATGCCTCGATCAACTGGTAAGCTTAAACGGTTCACGTTCTGCATGTTTTAGACGGCGTAGCTGCCCAAATTCCCGCCGTATTTCTCGGCGTATCTATCTGAAAACAGAATTCATACCTGCCGCGTTCGTCGATCTCCATGCGCCGATACTGCGCCGCCGGATAGCCGCGGAGGATCGCGCCCTCTACGGCCTAGGCCCTATCAGCGAAGGACGCGAACCATTTCTATGTCCAATGAATATGGTATATTTATATATAAAATATATTTAATTGATAAGCGTTTCTATTATATAACTAAGTATTACTTGTTGAGTTGGTCAAGACATCGGTTTACCTTCCTCCTTTTGCTAGCTGGTCCCAGATAACACAGGCGCGGGCTGTCGGCTTTCTGCCATGCGGCGTCAATTCCCTCGGCGCATCGCTGTTAACGCGGGATCTCGGCGTTAGTTAATGCCGGCGTAGTTGAAATATTGTCATGCCCGCGGCGGCCGTTAACGGCGCCTCTTCAGGAGGACTTTTCCCTCCCCGTCTCTTATCTCGACTACCCTATGGTAGGGGATGTAGGCGCCTGACTTCGTGGTGAATCCGCCGTGGCCTATCTCCTCGAGCTCCTCGGTGGAGATCTCGGCCAAGTCCCCCGGGGAGCCGCGGTTGACGTAGACTATAGATCCCCTCTGGCCCGTCCACCTGAGCTTGTTCAGGATGCCTCTGATGGGGTTCACGGAGGTGCCGGCGTCCGGCCTTAAAAGCCTACCCCGTGCCGAAGATCTGCCGGAAGACCTCGGCGTATGTCCCATAGGCCTCCTCGCCGTATAGGCATACTATTATCCTCCGCACGTTTCTAAGCCTCGGCGCTACGCGCTTGACGGCCTCCGCCGTGAGCCTGGCGGCCTCTCGGTAGGGGCAGCCGAATATGCCGGTGCTGATCGCCGGCAGGGCCACGCTCTTGAGGCCGAGCTCGTCGGCTTTCGCCACAGCGTTCTCGACGGCCTCGCCTATCTTCTCGATTGGTTCCGACCCGCAGCGGGGCCCCACCGCATGTATCACGTACCTGGCCTTGAGCCTCCCGGCGCCTGTGACCGCCACGCCTCCGACGGGGACGGGGCCGTGCCTCCTGACCCACTCCCTGCTCTCCTCCTGGATCTCCCGCCCTCCCTTCCTCACTATGGCGCCGGCGACGCCCCCTCCGTGCTCCAGGTAGGAATTGGCGGCGTTCACTATGGCGTCGGCCTCCAGCTCGGTTATGTCGCCCATGGCCAGCTCCACGGACACTCCGGGGGCCGCCTGGAATCTATCCATGGCCGGGCCCAGGCCTGCGGTTAAAATAGGTTGCGCGGCGTGCGGTGAATATTTAAGGCGGGGGCCGCGGGGGGCCGTGATTGTCGCTGTCGCGTCGAGGAACCCCAACAAGCTGAGGGCCGTGGAGAGGGCCTACGCCATGTTCGGCTTGAGGGCGGTCGTGCTGTCGGCGGAGAGGCCGCCGGATCTGCCTCCCCAGCCCCTAGGCCTCGCCGAGGTCTTCAGAGGGGCCGCGGAGAGGGCCAGACACGCGCTGTCGGCCGCGCTGTCGGCGGAACACGGCGTGGGCATCGAGGCGGGCGTGGTGGAGCTCGGCGACCTGCGCCTCGACGTGACGGTGGCCGCAGTGGCGGATAGATCGGGGCTGGTGACCGCCGGGGTCGGCCCCGGCTTCCAGGTGCCGGGGAGGTTCCTCGCAGACGTGCTCAGGGGCGTGGAGCTGGGGAAGCTCGCCGAGGCCTTCTTCGGGAGACCCGCCGTCGGCTACCGGGAGGGGCTCGTCGGCGTTCTCTCCAGGGGAAGGGTGACCAGGCTGGATCTGAACACGGCCGCGGTGGCCATGGCGCTGCTGCCCCGACTGCCCTACAACTCCCGTCTGTACGGCTCGGAGCCCTAGGAGCCGGCGTATGGCGGAGAGTTGCGCGGCGGCTCACGGGCAGGGGACGAGCCGTCGCTCCACAGCCCCCATCCCTCCAGCGCATAGGGCTGCCGGAGTCGAGATCGCGGCGGCCGACGGCTACGTGGGCGTCCCCTCGGCAAGCCCCGGGAGGGCCTTCGCGGAGGGGCGTAGATCGGATTCTGGGGCCTGCGACGCGGACAGCGCCGTTGCCCCCTCGTGGCGGCGGCCGCGACGTCTCTAGGCCGATCCGCGTGAGCGCCTCGCCGAGGCGTGCAGGAAGCCGTCGGGGCCGGGATCACTGGGGGCATTCGAGCGCCCCCAGCACCTCCTCCCTCTTTAGGTAGATGTCCTCAAGCCTCTTCCTGAACTCGAGGGGGGAGAGGCCTTCCCTAATTCCCCTTATGGCCGTCGCGAGCCCTAGCTTCGGCACGCCGTCCTCTAGCCTCGCGGCGAGGTCCTCGAGGAGGTCCAGGTCCAGCTTGAGCAACATGTTCACCGCGAAGGGGAATGCGTGTTTCTCTAGGCATAGGTATTTATCCAGCAGGGGGTCCTCGGTCCTGGACAGAGACTCGCTCCCCAAATGGCGGACGGAGGCGCCCCGGAAGCGCATGGAGTGTCCCCCCAGCGCCATCCCCCTCAGGGCCAGGACCGTCTCGTTGTGGCTTCCCCTCAGCGAGTAGGTGGGGACTTGAAACCCCAGGAAGTAGTTGGTCTTGAGGCTCATGTTGACTCCGCCGATTGCGACGGACCTCTCGACCTCCGCGGTTCCGGCGGCCTCGCCGTCGACGCTGAGGCCCGTCTTGGTCACGAACGCCGTATATCCCTCGAACCTCGAGTCGTACGGCTCCATGTACTTCGTCCCCTTGAACCTCCTGAACAGCGCGTTGGGGTAGTTTTTCCACTTCCTGCCCTCTATGGATCCCGAGGCGATGGCGGCGTCGGGGTTCCTCTCGTGGAACTCCAGGTGTTCCTCGACCCAGGTGGAGGACGGAACCGCGTCGTCGTCGGTGAAGAGGGCCACGTCGTCCGGGTTCAGAGCGGCCAGGGCCAGGTTGAGGGCCTCCTCGTAGAGCCCCTCCCTCTGGACTATAACCCTATCGGCGCGGCTCGCCTTGAGGCCGCCCTTGGCTATCAACACCACCTCGAAGCCCCGGAACGTCTGACGCCTCAAGGCCTCCAACGCCTCTCTGAGGGTCTCTCTGCCCGAAGTCGGGATGAAGACTTGAACCACGGAGGATCTAGCTTCCCATTTTTAAATCTGGGCGTCCATGTGGCATGAGTCCTCCAGCAGCTGGGGGAACGCGGCGTGGGCTAGGTTGGACGCGGGAGCCGCCGAACGTCCGCCGATCTTGCGGAGGGCCTATATGCCTGGAGCGGCTCGACCTAGGGCCCAAAGGCGCCGGGAGCTCCTAAGGCCTAAAGCTGGCCGGGGGCCCGAGCCCTGTCTGTAGATGGAGAGACCTACGGCGGGTCGACGATGAGGGGCTTCAATCCCTTCGGCGGGCCGTTAGGCCCACAGCTCCTCCCGCGGCCACTCGCCTCTGGAGACGAGTATGCCCTCCAGTATCGCCACGAGCATCTGGAGCTTTAGGTAGTAGTCGAGCAGATCCCTGCGCCCGGTCTCCTCCCACTCCTTCTCCATTAGCTCCGCTATCCGCCCCAACTCCCTTACGTCGGCCGCCGTATATCTGCCCTCTCTCACCGCCTTAATCAACTCGATCAGCCGCTGCCTCACCTCCTCGGTGTAGTACTTGGACCTCGCCGGCGGAACCAGCGAGAGGTAGCCCGCGAGCGCCTCCGCCTCGACTCCGGTCAGCACGCCCTTGGTAGACAGCACCTTAGGCAACGTCGAGTTGTATATCTGGAACGACCTCCCGAGACCGGCCAATTGCTCCTCTATTTTGTCCATACGTCCGCCCAGATCGCCTATCTGGCCCTCCAGCTTGCCCACACGATCCTCCAGGCGGCCCATTCGGTCCTCGAGGGCGCCCATTCGGCTCTCCAGCTTGCCCATCTGCTCCCGCAGACTATCTACTTGCTTTCCGATATTGCCGACTTGGCCCTCCAGGCGGCCCATTCGGTCCTCGAGGGCGCCCATTCGGCTCTCCAGCTTGCCCACCTGATTCTCTAGGTTGCCCACACGATCCTCCAGGCGGCCTACGCGCTCTTCTAGTCTATCCAGCCGCCCGCCCAGCTCGCCGATCTGTCCCTCCAGCCTGCCTATGCGCATCTCGACTCTGCCGATCTCGCGGGAGAACAACACGTAAAGCGCCGCTACGGCCGCCGCGACGAGCGGCGCCTGGCCGAGCATCGCAGTCAGCACGTCCCCGATGCTCACGTGATTTATCACGACGAGGGATAAAAGCTTTTTGTACGTAGCGGTCTGTATGGCTGTCGGCGGGGGGATTTCCCTCGGCCTCTCCGCGATGGCCGCGTCCACAGGGCGGTCTGCCCGGCCGCCGGACCTACGCGCTCCGCCGTCAGCGCCTCTCGGTTGCGGCGATACGCTGTCTACGATGACGGTTGCCGCCAGCGCGTGCGACCGGCACAGCCGCCGGTCGTTCCGGCCGAGCGCCTCGCGCCCGTCCCGCCGCCGACTGGCGGTTAACGGGGATAACCCTCTCGTTTTTATTTTCCGGAGCACCGCCGCGGCGTGTTGCCGAGGGAGAAGAGCGTGGTGGGCATACTGACGTCAAGCTACCTGCTGGCCGTGGCGACCTCCCTCCCGCGCCTCACCCCGCTCCCCCTGGTCGTCGCCGCCGCGGCGTATCTCCTCCACCTCCTCACCTTCGACTCGGTGTTCTACGCCAGGAGCCCCATGCAGTTCTACTCCCTGACCGCGCTGAACTTCCTGCCGTATTTAGCCGCCGCGGCGCTCGGCTGGTGGAGCCTCCCGGCCTACGCCATAGGCCTCCTGCTCTTCGCGTCGTATGCCGTGCTCATGCATAGAGGGAGGAGACGGACCGTGGAGGGCATCGTGACGGGCACCGCCCTCCTCTCCTCGACCATCCTTCTGGCGAAGGCTATCGTGATCCACCAGCTGGCGCTGAGGGACTACCTCCTCTATGCGCTGTTCGTCGGATATCACGTGGCCACCGCCTACTACGTCGAGTCGCGGCTCGCCTTCAGGGACGTCAAGCCCCACGTGGCGCTATACGTCTGGATCCCCGCCGTGGCCCTGACGGCGCCTCTCTGGCCCGCCGCGCTTATAGCCGCCGCGGAGCCCACCTACAAATTCGCGGCGAACATCAAGAGAAACACCAAGTACTCCCGCTATCAAGACATAGCGAGGATGGGCCGGCGGGAGCTGGCGAGGGGCGCCGTCTTCACGGCCCTCCTGGCGGTTCTCTACTACATCTGAGGCCCCTCAAGTCGGGGATCTCCAACGACGCGAGGCATTACCCTAGGCGGCGAGCTGGCGAGAGGCCGGCCGACGTCGGCGCGTCCTCAAGCCTGCGGCGGCCTCGACGGCGCTACCGCCCCAGGGCACCCCTCAACTCCGCGAGCGCCTTGTCCAGCTCGTCGGGCCGCTTGACCCTGCCCCTAAGGGCCTCGACGCGCCTCGCCACCTCGCCCGCAAGCCTCAAGACGTACTCCACAGCCTCCTCCCTACTCCCGAACTTCGAGAGGGCCATGTCGGGATCCGGCCCGTTGTACTGATAGTCGTGAAGGAGGAGCGCGCGGTCGGTCCAGAGCGATATGCCCTCGTGGCCGGCCTTCTCGAGCATGAGCGAAAGCGCGACCATCTTGGTCGTGGGGACCCTAGGCACCGCGGTGGATTCGAGCCAGCGGCGCTCCTCCTCGGCCTTGACCAACGCCTTGAGCCTGTCGAGCTCTAGGCGCAGTAGGGCCGCCAGGAGGGCCCTCCAGGCTTGAAAGGCCTTCCCCGCCGCGTTCCTCGTAAGGCCCTCCTCAAGGAAGCGAAGCGCCAGACGGGCCTCCACGAGAGCCTCCAGCAGGCGGGCCTCCACATAGCCCTCGTCGGAGGGCTTGGGCAGAGGACGCTCCACGGCCTCAACAGCCATGGAAGGTACGGCCTCCTGGCTTAAATGCTTTACAGTACGGCGAGCCTCCTCTACGCAGACGGCGTCGACCGCCTATATGGCGCCATGCGAGGAGAACGGCCGAGATCCCCCATAGACCAAGCCCCTCCATCCACAGATCTAGTTTGTCGAGATCGGAATATCTCGGCTCGCTGCGCGGCCCACATCGCCAGCCGCCGCGCCGGTTACGCCGACTAGCTCGACGGCGGTCTCGGGAGGGCTCTGGCCGCCGCTGGAAGGCCTGAGGATGCTGGACAGGCCAAAGGCCGTCGGCTCCTGCCGCAACTATATATTCCTCTAGGGGATCTCGGCTAGCCGGAGGCCGACGTCAGGAGGGCTACGGCGCGGCATCTCGCCGACAGGCCCAGGAAGCAACGCCTAGTGAGCGCCGCAGAGCGTCCCCTTGACCAATCAACTCGTCGAACCGGGGCCGCGCCGAGCTCGCGGCGCGATTCCTGAGGCTTGTGGGCGTGGACGCCGAGGTGAGGATGGCGGGTAGCGGTGCTTGGTACGTCGTGGCCACAACCGACATACTCGCGGCCGGGCGCGAGGAGCTCAGGGACGCCATCGCCAAGGTCGTCAAGGCGGCCGCCGCGATGGGTTGGGTGAACAGAGAGAAGGCGGAGCGCTGGCTGAGGAAGCTGGAGAGGGGGCACACGATAAGGGAGGGCCGGCCCAAGTACAGCGTGGGATTGATAGGCTACACGTTGGCGGTCAGATATCAGTCCACAAACCCCCACAGCATAGAGCGGGAGGCCCGGCGGCTTAGGGAGATGGGCCTCATGGAGGGCCGCCACTTCACGGCCAAGATGCCGGAAGACGGGAAGATTGGCTACGTCTTGATCCGCAGGGAGGGCTTGGCTTACGCGGCCTGGCTGTCTACGCGCGGCCCCGGCAGACGGAGGAGGCTCGCTGTCGAGTTCGTGGAACACGTGCTCCAGAGGGCGAAAGAGAGGGGGCGGGGAGGTCTATAGAAAGGCCCTGGAGGCCGTGGAAAGGGACAAGGGGTAGCTCCCTAAGGCCTGCGGACGTAAAGGATGGGGTCTTCGTAAGGGGGACGAAACAATCCTCTTTTTCCTCCTTCTCCTTCATCTCCCTCCTTTCAGGAGTGCCATCAGATCAATCCTCACAGGGGGCTAGCCACCTGTGAGCATTAATTCTGAGCTGCCCCTGTAGGCGCGCGGCCGAGGGCGGACGGGGCCCGCGGCCGTGAAGGCGGCCCGGACGGCGTCCAGCCCGACTTGCCGGCGCCGTAACGACACGCTCTAGGCGACGGCGCATCGAATCAATAAAACGGCCTCCTCCGGCCTAGATTATGGAGTGGAAGATCTCATTCGATGAAGTTAGATATCGCCTTAAACTCGCGCTTAAGCCGGCCGAGCCGCCAGTTCTTGACGAGGTTCTGGCGGCCGTAGAGAAGAACGGCAGGCTCCACGGCCCTGTGGATTGGGTCTTCTCGGCGTGGAGGTTGTACGTCGAATATGCGGCGCAGGAGATCGCCGAGACCTTTCAGCTCACAGAGGAGGAGAGGAGGACGCTTCTAAACTTCCGAGACGCGGTGAAGACGCTGCTAACGGAGGCGCAGAGGCAGGCCAGGGAGAAGCTGGCGGCGCTGTATAAGGCCGTCGCCGAGGGCAACTACAGGCTGGAGGGCGGCAAATTATTCGCACCGGACGGGACATGCGGTCCCTAATGGAAAAGATGAGAAGCGGCACGCCAAGGGAGAGGGAAATTGTAAGAAGAATTATCGAAAGAAACCCCGATTTTTTCCAATGACCGACCATAAAACTGGAAGCGAAGAAATAGCGGGGCCCGGATTTGAACCGGGGACCTCGGGGTCTCACAGGGGTTGCCCCCTTATGAGCCCCGCGGCCTACCTGGCTGGCCTACCCCGCTTCCGGCCTCGCCGCCCCCAGTCCAGAGGCGGCCCATCGGCTACTTTTTCCTCAGTTTAAAAGCTTTGCCCGCTTTAGGCCCGCGCCGCGGGCAGACGCTCGCAGTCCCTGCCGAGGATCAGGTAAATCCCCCTCCTCTGCGGCTTCCCTCAGACGCTCCAACCAAGAAAGACGGCAGGCCTATACGCCCCAAGGGCTTCGGAGTCGGCCACGTGGTGGAGGCCGGCGGGGTCAGGCCACATGGGCGACACCGACCTGGTCAGAGAGGTCGAGGGGGTCAGGGACGTGGACGTGCTCCTGGCCCCCGTAGGGGGAGGCTCCGTCATGACGCCCGAGGAGGCGGCGGACGCCGTCATGTTGCTGAGGCCCAAGATAGCCGTGCCGATACACTACACCGACAAGAGGCACTACGTCAAGTTCAGAGACGTGGCGCATCCATACGCCAACGTCGTAGCCCTGCACCAGCCGCCCTGACAGGCCCGAGGCGCCGACTACGCGCGGCGCGAGGCCCCCGGCCCAGGCTCCGAAGAGGCCGCGACGGCCGCTACATTTATTTCCATGCGTCCCAGATCCCGTGGCCGAGATCTTCGCTGAGCGCGAGAGGGAGGCCAGGGAGTTGAGGAGGAGGGAGGCCGACTGGAGATACATAGACTCGCTGCCGCCGCGCATAAAGGCGGCCGTCAAGCTGTTCATAGAGACGGGCGACCTACGCCTATCCCAGAGGATCTCCGGGCTGGGGCTGGAGGACTTCGTGGAGCACCTAAGAAGGGCCAACGTCTGGATCACCTAACGCCCTCACCCCGCCGCCCCGCCAAGCCGGCGATCCGCGACATCCGCCGACGCGGCGGAGAGCCTTCCGACGGAGCCCCTCACCGCCGCAGTAGGACCCCCAGCCAGACCCCCTCCCCAGCCCGAAGGGCGTCTGCGTTTTTGCCATTGGCCCAAAAGGCCTTCTCCGAGGACAGGGGCCGGCCAATAGACGCGCGTCGCGGGGCAACCGGCAGAAGCGCCACGGCGGCCGCGTCGAGGCCGAGCCGGGCGATCCCCCCCTCCCTGACCGCCGACAAGGCCCCCTCTGTAGAGTCGCTGAGCCTTTCGACCTTCGAAAACAGCCACTTTTAAACTGCGTCGGTAAAGCTCTTCCAGCTCACCAGCGTATAGACGGGCCGACGTCGGCAGTCCCCCTCTCCAGCCCTTTCCGAAGTACTTTAAATAGTCTTCAGCGTGCAATATATAGCAAGCCGTTCGGCATCTCTCCCCGGTCGGTGCACGGCCTAGGATCTCCGCGTCGCGCAGGCCCGAAACGCCAGAGCCCTGGGGCCTCGAGGACTCCGGCCTTGCCGACGTGCCCGATCGGGACCGGGAGGAGAGGCCGCCCACATCCCTGCCTGTCGACATCACGAAGTCGACGGCCGGAGACGCACGGCCGCCGCCCAGCCCGCCACAACGACGCCCAGCCCAACGGAGCAGCTCGCCGAAGGCAGTCCAACGGACGGCGCCGCCGAGCGGCCCTCGTCACGGCGTCGCGCAACGCCTCGGGACGCATCGACGATGCGGAGAGACGCCGTCTGCGGCGCCGACAAGCCGACCCGAAAGGCCCCACACGGCGCGCGGGCCGAAACCATAGACCAAGGCGGCCCGCCGAGAACGGCCTTGTACGCCTAGACCCGCCTCCGTTAATCCGCCTCAGCGCAACGCAAAATTTATAAGTAAAGAGGTACTCTACGCCTATGAAAGGCCTAACATCGATCGAGCTGGCGATACTGCTGGCAATAATAATAGTGATAGCGGTAGCGGTAGGCTGGTACATGTACACGACGTTCCTAGCGTCCACATCGAGCAGCCCCAAGCTACAGGTAGTATCGGCCACATACTACACCAATGGAACCTTAGAGATTACCGTAATCAACCCCGGCCCTGTTAACAATGTGGGGATAAGCGCCATATACCTGAATGGCGTACAATGCGGTACCCCCAGTACTACTACAGTACCAATAAGCAGCACTCCTCAGTCTATAACCGCTACATGTAGTAGCATTAGCGCTGCGGTGGGCACACAGCTGTCGGGCCAGCTGGTGACTACAGCGGGCACGACGTTCCCGTTCACAGCAGTTGTAGCCTCCTCCTAAAGACAGCTTAAATAATTACCTGCTTTTTTCTTTTATGGATTTTGCCGGCATCACCGCCGTCTATGGGCGGCCGGGGGCTGGTAAGACCGTCTTCGCGGCGCGTATGGCGCACAGGCGCCTTTCGGCGGGCGAGAGGGTCCTCTGGGCGACTTTTTACGAGGATAGGCAGACTCTCGTGGACGCCATGGCTAGGCTGGGCTACGACTTGAGCGGGGCGGAGGTGTGGGAGGCCGTGCTGACGGACCCCACGTCCACCTTCAACCAGCTGTCGCACATAGTCTCGCACAGCCCGCCCAACCTCCTGGTGCTGGACTCCATAACTCAGCTCCAGGGGATCGACGTGAGGGCCAACGTGACCAACCTGATATACCGCGCCTTCAAGTTCGCCGGGATAGACGCCGTCATAGTGTCGGAGGAGCCAGTCGGGGCGCTGGGCCATATAGCCGACAACCTGGTGAGGCTGTCGCTGGAGATCACGCCGAGGGGCGTCGCCGTCAGGCGCGCCTACGTGGAGAAGTCCAGGGGAGGGCCGGCCGGATACGTCAAGGAGTTCGAGATAGTGGAGGGCCGCGGCCTGGTCTTCCTGGACGAGCTGTCCCCGGCGCCCCGGGAGGCCCCCTCCAAGCTCGCCCCGGGGGTCCCCAAGCTCGACGAGTATCTAGAGGGGGCCAGGTCGGCCTTGGTGGTCGGGGGCCCGGAGGCCGCGGCGCTGGCGGCGGGCTGGGCGGCGGCGCTGGCCAGATCCGGCGTGAAGGTGCTGTTCAGGACCTACAGAGGCGCCGCCCCCAAGGCGGCCGGGGCCGTTGTGGACGTGCTCTCGGCGGACCCCAAGACGTACGGTCGGCATATCTACGACCTGGTCCAGCGGGTGGAGGAGGTGGGGGCGGAGGTGGTCTTCTACGACGGGATTGAGGCGGAGGCCTTCGCCTACGGCACCCCGCACGCCGCGTCGCTGAACGCCAGGAAGCTCGCCGTGCTGTCCAAGGCAGGGGTCGCGGCCGTCCTCTCGGGCGCTAGAAGCCTAGGGCTCGCCTCGGCCGTCGACGTCGCCGCCAAGGCGTCGGGGGGATCCGTCGCGTTCTCCCGTCCCTACTTCCAGCCGCTTTTATGCAAGCTAGAAGGCCCGTTGCCCCAATGCTGAGGCCCCCGGCCTCCAGCCGGCGCCGCCGGGCGGAGAGGGAAGGCGCCCCCGCGGCTACGCCGAGACCTAGACAGCCGCCGCGGCGGGCGTCGCTGTGCAGAGAGCCGCAAAGGGCTGGACGGGCTGAAGAGCAGATGCTCAACGTTGACGAGCGTCTTCAGCCTCCCCAGCTCGAGCCGTAGCAAGGCGGCGAGAAGGGCCCTCCATGCTTGAAGGGCCTTTCCGGCGGCGTCTCTCGTCAAGCCGCGCCCGAGGAACTCAAGCGCAAGCCCCGCCTCGGCCAGGGCCTCGAGGAGCCTAGCCTCCACATAGCCCTCGTCGGAGGGCTTGGGCAGAGGACGCTCCACCGCCTCGACGACCATGGAAGCTGAGGAGCGCCGGCTTAAGTGTCTTACCTGTAATGCCCACCGCGCCGAAGCTCGCCTCGACGCTCAAGGCCTCCTCCACCTAGCCGCCTACCTCACGCATTAGGCACATCCAACCCGCCAAGCCGCTCGAATGCGCGCCACGTATTCCGCCGCCTCCGTCATCTTTAAGGAGCCATATCCAGCCGGGCCGCGGCGTCGGTTACCGTGCGGCCCTTAGGGATTCGGGCCACGGCGGTCTGCGTTCCGCCTTCTGAGCAGAGGCGATGCCGGATGTCTGGGGGATCTGCCGTCCGTCTCGGGTGCGATGGGGCGGGCTGGCTGGGGGCTATGCCTGCCGGCGAGGCGTGACGTGTTGG